>Ga0182030_10006597_pt1 | contig 24450 bp, 26 predicted proteins | sample 812S3MmetaG_FD_121299 | JGI IMG/M metagenome (GOLD analysis project Ga0182030, IMG submission 121299) | Permafrost microbial communities from Stordalen Mire, Sweden - 812S3M metaG (Illumina Assembly) | ecosystem: Environmental > Terrestrial > Soil > Wetlands > Permafrost | place: Sweden...
CGGCTGCGACGACGACACGCGTAGTTCCAAAATCAACTCCAATTCGCATGCCTCCAGTTTATCGTGAGGCCCATTTCATAGCCCTTCAACAAAATGCATAACCCAAATCCTTTAGAATGAAAGACGCGTGCAAACCATTCGCGTAGAAACTCCTTCCGCCAAATACGACGTGTATGCCGGCAGCGGCCTGCTGCGGACGCTCGCGCCGCGCATTCAGCGCATAGCGGGGCGTGTGCCGCGTCGTGTCTTTGTGCTCACGTCTCCTGAAATCTGGGCGCTCTGGAGCGAAGTGTTTCTCGCTTCTTTCGCTGAACCGCCGATCGCGCTCTTCTTGTCCCCTGGTGAGCAACACAAGACGATGGCCAGTGTCGAACGGCTGTTGCGGCAAATGATCGCGGCCGGGGGCGATCGTGGATCGCTTTTGATTGCATTTGGCGGCGGCATTGTGGGCGACGTGAGTGGGTTTGTGGCCGCGATCTTCATGCGCGGTATTCCCTACGTGCAGGTGCCAACAACTTACTTGTCTCAGGTGGATTCATCGGTCGGCGGCAAGACTGGCGTCAATCTGCCCGAAGGTAAGAACCTCGTAGGCAGCTTCCATCATCCGATCGCGGTGTTCGCCGACATCGATGTTCTCGGCACCCTTCCTGCACGGGAGTTGCGCGCGGGCCTGATGGAAAGCATCAAAGCAGGCATCATTCGCGACCGGGCGCTAGTGCGCCTCATGGAGGAGAAAGCCGACGCGATTCTCAAGCGCGAACCAAAGACGATCGAAAAAGTCATCGCCGCCTCCATCCGCATCAAGGCCAACGTCGTGAATCGCGACGAGCGGGAAAGCGGCTTGCGCATGATTCTCAACCTCGGGCACACGGTGGGCCACGCAGTCGAACAAGCCACTCGTTACAAGGCATTGCTTCACGGCGAAGCTGTCGGCTGGGGCATGATTGCCGCGCTTTTTCTGGCCAAGCGGCGTGGCACCATCTCACCCCCGCAGTTTCAACGTCTCGAAAACCTGATTCATCGCTACGGCCCGCTCCCGCCTCTCAAGCTTCGCGTGACCAAGGTCGTCGCAGCCACTGGCGCCGACAAGAAAAACATCGGCGGCGTCCGTCGTTTCGTGTTGCCGGTAGGAATCGGGGATGCGGGCGTGGTTGAAGACGTGTCGCCCGCGGAGTTGGAAGCTGCCGTCAGTTACATGCTGGTGCGAGCGCGGGAGCAGCGCGCCTGATGCCGAGCACAGGCGCCAGGCCCGCGGGTTCTGAGGACGAAACCGCTGCCGCACAAGACGTGCGCCGCATGTTCGATTCGATCGCCCCGCGCTACGACCTTCTGAATCACCTGCTCTCCGCCAATATCGACAAGCTCTGGTGGCGGCGCACGGCCCATCGCTTCCATTCCGTCGTCGCAAATCCGGACGCGGCCATTCTGGATATCTGCTGCGGGACCGGTGACATGACCATGGCTCTGCTTAAGCATCGCGCTCGGGACGCACGCCCAATCCTCGCAGCCGACTTCGCGCGCGGCATGCTGATTCGCGCGGCCCAAAAATTTGCGAAACCCGGACAGGCTTCTGCCATTGCTCTCGAAGCCGACGCGCTCCATTTACCTCTGCATTCCGGTTCGCTCGATTTGATCGTGACCGCATTCGGCTTCAGAAATCTGGCAAATTACGAAGCCGGCCTGCGCGAGTTTCATCGCGTGCTCAAACCCGGCGGGCAATTGGGGATTCTGGAATTCAGCGAACCCGGGGGTCTTGTGGGCAAGCTGTACGCCGTCTACTTTCGCCGCATCTTACCCGCTATTGGGCGAACCATTTGCGGCAAAGACGGTCCCTACAGTTACCTCCCTGCATCGGTGGAGCGCTTTCCCGCGCCCAATGAGTTGCTGGCGCTCATGTGCGCGGCCCATTACACCGAATGCACGTGGCAGCCCTATACCTTCGGTATCGCCGGGTTGTACACCGCAACGCGTGGCGAGGTAGGCTGAAGTTGAAATCGAACCTTGGAGATTCGACAATATGGTTGCGTACAGCGAGTGGAGACACGACAACGTCTACGAGGGCATCGCGGAAAACGGCAACACGATTATCTTCGACACCGACCCCGCGCATTCGCATGGACCGACGCCCATGGAGGTGGTTCTAATGGCTCTGTGCAGTTGCACCTCCGTCGATGTGGTCAGCATCCTCAAGAAAAAACGCGAGCCGCTCAAAGGACTCCGCGTCACAGCAACGGCTACGCAGGCTCCAGCCCCGCCTCGCGTCTTCACGCACATCAAGCTCACCTACGCGGTCCGCGGCCAACTGAACCGCAAGGCAGTTGAGGACGCCGTTTCGCTCTCAAAGAACAAATATTGCTCGGTCTCTCTCATGCTTGAGAAGGCGATGCCGATCGAATACGAGATCGTCTACTCCGAGAGAGAGCCTGAACCATGAACCGCCGATTTTTCATCAACCTTTTTCAGGTGGCTTCGCTGATCATGCTCTTGGTCGCCGTGGCGATGCTTTCGGCGATCGCAACCATGCACTTCGCCATTCACGGCGCCGAGGTACAGGTGCCCTCTCTCAAAGGCATGACGGTTTCCGACGCACGCAGCCAGGCGGCGGGCATGGGCCTCAATCTCAATGTCGACAATCGCTATTATTCTGGTGAAGTCGCCGCTGGCCACATCCTTACGCAATCGCCCGCGCCGGGAACCGTCGTTCGCCGCGAGTGGCATGTGCGCGTTGCCGAGAGTCTTGGCCCGCAAAAGGTCGACGTACCCGATACCGTAGGCGACGATCAGCGCGTTGCAGCATTTCAGTTGCGGCGCTCTGGACTCGACGTCGGCGTGACCGCGAAGTTGCCCGACAGCGGAGTAGCCGAGGGCACGGTCATCTCGCAGGACCCCCCGGCCCACGCCCAGGGCATCGAACGGCCAAGTGTGAATTTGCTGGTGGCTGTGCCCGAAGATGAAAATGCCGATGGCTACGTAATGCCTGACTTGACCGGACTGCCCATCGTCGCGGCGCAAGCGGAACTGGCGAGAGTCGGCATTAAGACCGGCACTCCAACTTTTGTCGATGTCCCTGTGCCTCCTGTCGGTGCCGGCAATGCCCCGCCCGTTCCTGTCGTCGCACCGGGATCGATCGTCGCGCAGGCGCCGCTCGGCGGCGCGCGAGTCGACCAGACGATGGAAGTCAAGCTCACCGTCGCCAAGTAAGTCGCGTCGATTCCGCGCCGATCCGCATCGAAAGATCAGATGACGCAAAAGGCCGAGGATCAGGAACGCGTGAGCGCCGCAGGCGATTTCTCGCACGCGTGGCGCGCTCTGCGCCATCGCAATTTTCGCCTCTTCTTCGGCGGGCAAAGCATCTCCCTCATTGGCACGTGGATGACGCGTGTTGCAACTTCCTGGCTGGTTTACCGCCTCACCAAATCCTCACTGTTGTTGGGCACTGTCGGCTTCGCCGGACAAATTCCAACCTTCCTGTTCGCACCGCTTGCCGGCGTCATCGTTGACCGCATCGACCGGCGCAAAGTCCTCGTCTGGACCCAGGCCCTTGCAATGATCCAATCGCTCGCGCTGGCGTGGCTCACCCTGACCCATCGCATCAACATCGCGGAAATACTTGTGTTGAGCTCGATGCAGGGCATCATTAACGCGTTCGACATGCCTGGCCGCCAGTCTTTCATGGTCAAAATGGTCGAAGACCGCGCCGATCTTTCCAACGCTATCGCCATCAATTCGTCCATGGTCAACGTCGCGCGCCTGATCGGACCTTCGCTGGCAGGCCTTCTCATCGCGGCGACAAACGAGGGCTGGTGCTTCTTGGTCGATGGAGTCAGCTATATCGCGGTAATTGCTTCGCTGCTGATGATGCGCGTTGCGGCCACGGATGAACCTCACAGCAGAACCTCCATGCTGGCCCAACTCCGCGAGGGCTGGAATTACGTTGCGGGATTCGCGCCCATCCGCACCATCCTTTTGCTTTTCGCGCTTCTCAGCCTGATGGGTTGGCCATTCATGGTGCTAATGCCGATTTTTGCGGCGCAGGTTCTGCATGGCGGTCCGCACACTCTCGGCTTCCTCATGGGTGCTGTCGGTGTGGGGTCGCTCGTCTCCGCATTGAGCCTGGTCCTGCGGCGATCGGTGCGTGGGCTCGGCAAAATGATCCCGATCGCGGCAACCGCGTTCGGCGTGGGCCTCATCTGCTTCGGGCTTTCCACCAATCTCTGGCTTTCCATGCTGCTGCTCCTTCTGGCTGGTTTCGGCATGATGCAAGGGCTCACTGCGAGCAACACCATCATCCAAACGCTGGTTGACGAAAAGATGCGCGGGCGCGTCATGAGCTACTACACCATGGCCTTCGTCGGGATGGCACCCTTCGGTAGCCTGCTCGCCGGTGCTTTGGCGCATGCCATCGGAGCGCCGCGCACTGTGATTGTGAGCGGCATCGCCTGCATCCTGGGTGGGCTCTGGTTCTGGTCGCGCCTGCCAAACCTGCGCACACAGATGCGCCCGATCTACGAGCGCCTCGGCATTGTTCCGCAAGCGAGCATGGCCGTGGAAGAAGGCGCGCAAAACTAGGTCTGATTGGACTTCGCGAGATTCGGCTCCGCATGTACGATGGCTGAGACGTGAAAGGATGCATCGGCATGGGATGGAACGAAGACCTGGAACAGATCGCTCGGCAAGAGCGCGAGTTGGTATTTCCGCACTTCGATGCGCAGATAGCGTGGGAGCTGGGGTCGCGTCTGCGGACCATGGCCGTTGAACGTAACCTTGCCGTGGTCATCGATGTACGGCGCTTCGGCCAGCCTCTCTTCTATGCGGCAATGGAAGGCACGACCCCTGACAACGTGGAATGGGTACGGCGCAAGAGCAACGTTGTCGCGCGCTTTCATCGCAGTTCTTATGCCATAGGACTGAAAGAGAAAATCAAGAATGAAACCCTGCTCGAAGGTCAGGGATTGTCAGTGGCCGACTACGCCACGCACGGCGGTTCATTCCCATTGGCGGTTGCAGGCGCTGGGGTGATCGGCAGCGCAACTGTCTCTGGGCTGCCCCAGCGCAGCGACCACGAGCTCGTCATTGAAGCACTCTGCGCCGTTTTAGGGCGTGATTACGAAAAACTAAAACTTCCAGCGGAATAGTCAGTACGTCGATCAGTCGTTGGTCTTCTCGAGTACAGCAACAAAGAATCCATCTGTGCCGAACGCGCCGGGGAAAAGCCGCAGGTACCCTTCCGGCGTTACGCAGCCGCTCAAGTTTTTCGCGCCTGCTGGAGTCAGGATACCCTCGCCCTGCATCTCCTCAATCCGATCTTCGATTGGGCGCACACGCGCCCCGGACGCTTCCGCGAGCACCGCCGCAACCACCACTTCGTTCTCCTCCGGCTCCATCGAGCAGGTCGAGTACACGACACTTCCGCCGGGGCGCACAGCCCGCACCGCAGCGCGAAGAATGGCCCGTTGCCGATCAGCCTGAGTCGCGAGTTCCTTCAAGCGCAGCCGATGACGAATCTCCGGATTGCGGCCCAGTGTGCCGGTCCCGCTGCACGGGACATCCGCCAGCACCAGGTCATACGCGTCCTCCTCGGTCAACGCCGCCGCGTCGCCAAGCCGACATTCGATGCGCTCTCCAAGCGGAGCCATGCGCTCTCGCAAATACGCAAGCCGCTGCGGACTCACCTCGGCCGCCACAATGCGCGCGTTGGGATTGCGCTCAGCTAGCACTAGCGTCTTCCCGCCGGGTGACGCGCAACAATCGAGAATTGCATTGCCGCGACCTGCAATCTCAGCGACTAGCTGCGATCCCTCATCTTGCAGCCGCACGCGGCCCTCGCGGAATGCCGCAGTGTCCGTTACGTCGCCCGCAGTCACGACGCGAGCCGCACTGAGAAGCCTGCCCGGTCCCAATTCAATTCCCGCGTTGCCCAGTTCCTCTTCGACAGACGGTCCCTCCACGCGAATTGCCGCCGTGGGTTGCTTCTGGCCATGCGCGCACATGAGCCGAGCCGCATCCGCTCCATAGAACCTGTTCCAGCGCTCCACCATCCACGCTGGATGGCTCTGATCGATTTCACAATTTGTCCGACCCGCATCCGAGCCCTGCGATTGCGGAGTAGCGGCAACTTTGCGCAGCACAGCATTCACCATCCGCGCAGCAAAACGATGCCCGGTCTGCTTCGCCAGTTCCACGCTTTCATCAATCGCCGCATGCGCCGGAATCCGATCCATATGCAGCAGCTGAAATGCCCCGAGGCGCAGAGCAATCTGAATCTCAAGATCGAGCCGCGCGTTCGGCCGGTTGAGAAACTCGCGAATCCGATGATCCAACTCAATTTGCAATCGCAACACACCCAGGACCAGCGCCGTGGCAAGATTGCGATCTGCCGCAGAGAGAGCCGAAACAGCTTTGCCGCGCAGCAAATCATCCGAATGCGCATGAGTTTTTTCGATTGCCTGAAGAATCTGAAAAGCTGCCTTGCGCGCTGGGGAAACCGCGGCCATCGCCCTCAACCCAGCCGCATTCCGGAAACGAAATGCGTCCCACGCAGAAATTCCGAGGCAGTCATGCGCTTCCTGCCCTCCAATTGCAATTCAAGAAGCTCAACCCCCGTGCCCCGCGCGCAGCTAACCAGCATTCGCTGCTGATCCACGAATAACTGGCCCGGATCCTCGGCTTCGGGCAGGTGTGAGCCAGCGTTTTCCGCGACCTGCATTCGATGCACGATCAATTTCTTCCCATCAAGCACCGTGAACGCTCCGGGCCAGGGCTGAAATCCACGCCAGCGATTCTTGAGTTCGGTCGCAGTGTGTGCAGCAAAATCCATCCGCCCATCGTCGCGCTGAAGCAACGGCGCGAGAGATGCCTGCAAATGATCCTGCGGCCGGGGTTGAAGGTTTCCATCGCCCAATCCCGCCAGTGTCTCCACCACCAAGGGCGCTCCGCGCGTCGCCAATACCTCAAAAAGGTCGACTGCCGTCTCTTCTGCCCCGATCTCAACTTTTTCCTGCAATAGAGCTGGCCCCGTGTCCAGCCCTTCTTCGAGCAGCATCGTCGTGTTGCCCGTGACAGTCTCGCCCTTCGCGACCGCCCATTGAATCGGCGCGGCACCGCGATACTTCGGCAGCAACGACGCATGCAAATTGATGCAGCCCAAACGCGGCAATGCGAGCATCCAGGGCGGAATGATGCGTCCATAGGCCACAACGACGATAGCGTCCGGCGCGATCGCTTCCAGTTGCGCGCGAAACTCCGCGTTGTTGCGAATCTTTTCTGGCTGGGTTACTGGAAGGCCCGCAGCAAGCGCGATCTGCTTCACCGGAGGAGCCTCGACCTCCTGCCTGCGCCCAACCGGCCGATCAGGCTGCGTCACGACCAATGAAATCGTGTGACCCGCTGCCAACAGTGCCTCCAGCGTGGGCGCAGCGAAGCGTGGCGTGCCGCAGAAAACCAGCTTCACGGCCTTACCACTTGCCTTCGCGCTGCATCTTGCGAATCTTGCGCAGATTCAAATCGCGCTTCAGGGCGCTCATGCGGAAGATGAACAACATACCGTCGAGATGATCGATCTCATGCTGAAACGCGCGCGATAGCAGCTCTTCTCCATCCATCTCGAACCACTTGCCCTTCTCGTCCTGCGCGCGAATGCGCACCTTTGCGGCACGCGACACTTTCTCGCGAATATCAGGGAAACTGAGGCAGCCCTCTTCTTCGTACTGCTTTCCCTCCAGAGCAATCACCTCGGGGTTGATGAGCACCAGTTTCTTCGCGGGATCTTTGGCCTGGCTCAGATCAATCACCGCGACACGCTTGGCAACGCCCACTTGCTGCGCAGCCAAACCGATGCCTTGCGAGGCATACATTGTCTCGAACAGGTCGGCGACCAGCTTGCGCAACTCACCATCAAATTCAGTCACCGGCTCGCCAGGCTGCCGCAACACCGGCTCCGGATATTTCACGATCGTCCTGATCATTTCTTCTTCTAATAACTCCGTATCTGTTCGATGTACCCGTCAAAATTCCGCTTCATCTCGAGCAGTGAGTCCCCGCCAAATTTCTCGTGTGCCAAGCTCGCAATAGTCTGCGCCGCCATGGCCTCGGCCGCCACTCCCGCGGCAGGCACCACGCAAATATCGCTGCGCTCATAGCTTGCGCTTGTCGTCTCCCGCGTGTCGAATCGCACCGACGCCAGCGGCTTGCGCAGCGTCGAAATCGGCTTCAGATAGCCACGCACCACAATGTCTTCGCCGTTTGACACGCCGCCCTCGATCCCACCCGCATTGTTCCGCTCGCGGGTGAAGCGTGTCGGCTTACCCGTATCTTCGGCAGAGTAATGAATTGCATCATGGACCGCGGACCCAAAAGACTCAGCCGCCACCACACCGCGCCCGATCTCCACCGCCTTTACCGCCTGCAAGCTCATGACCGACCAGGCCAGCAGCCCATCGAGCCGTTCGTCCCACGTTGCATAAGTGCCAAGGCCGGCGGGCACATTGTGCACCACCACTTCAAAGACGCCGCCCACGGTGTCTCCGGTGCGCGCGGCCTCTTCCACTTCTTCCTTCATCTTCGCTTCCGTCGCGGCATCCACACAGCTCAGCAGGATCTCATCGCGCGCGGCAACCGCGGCGATCTCGTCCCACTGCGCAGTCCGTTCCAGTTCCGCGCGGCCAACACGAATTACGTGACTAGCAATCTCAATTCCCAAAGCGCGCAACAGCAGCTTGGCAAATGCACCCCCCGCCACCCGTGCCGTCGATTCACGCGCCGATGCTCGCTCCAGCACATACCGGGCATCGGGGAAGTTATATTTCAGCGCTCCGGCCAAATCGGCGTGACCCGGCCGAGGGGAAGCCACTGCCTGATGTTTGGACGGATCGCCAGCCTCGACTGGCAGTCTTTCTTCCCAGTTTTTCCAGTCCCGGTTCACAATCTCGAGCGCAACCGGAGAGCCGATGGTCTTGCCGTGGCGCACGCCGCTCAGCACGTGCACCTTGTCGGTCTCGATCTTCATGCGGCCGCCGCGCCCGTAGCCCTGCTGCCGCCGCCACAGCTCGCGATTCACGAAATCGAGATCGACCGGCAAACCGGCAGGCAGCCCTGAGACCAACGCAATTAGGGCCTCGCCGTGCGACTCCCCGGCAGTTGAAAAACGGATCATATCTCCCTGATTGTAGTGGATCAGTGGACAGTAAGACAGAGAAGCAGAGAAGCAGAGAAGCCGTAAATGAGCGCCCAGCAGCTTGTTTGCGAAACTCCAAAACCCGAGTTTGCGAAGAAGATTCATTCATGCTCCGGCGATCCCTAGGTCAGTCTTGGAAATTTCGGTTCACTTTGTCACTGTTTCTCTGTTTCACTGTCTTTATGGCCTACTTCCTCTTCAAGACCGAACCCGAGGCTTACTCGTTTGACGACTTCCTCCGTGATAAAGAAACCGTCTGGGACGGCGTCACCAATCCCACAGCCGTGAAGAACCTGCGCGAAATGAAGACCGGAACGAAATGGATCTTCTATCACACGGGCGATGAGCGCACGGCGGTCGGTACGGGCTCCGTCGTCAGCGTCGATTCGAGCGATCCCAAGGTTCCCGTGGTCCGCGTCAAGGCAGGTCAACGCCTCAAAACCCCGAAGACGCTTGGTGCCATCAAGGCCGAAAAGCTCTTCGCCAAATCCCCGCTGGTGCTGATTGGCAGGCTTTCGGTAGTGCCCTTGACGGAAGACCAATGGAAATGGTTCTTGTCATAACCGCCCATTCATGGTAAGATTTCCTTGTTTCCTTTATTAAAGGAATCGTGCTGGAAGGACGGGGACCATGCTAGCCAAAATGACGGTCAAAAATCAGCTCACGCTTCCCAAAACGGTCGTCACCCGCTTTAAGGGAGTTGAGTATTTCGACGTGAGCACGGACGGAGAGTCCATCACGTTGCGCCCGTTGGTCCGAAGCAAAGCCGATGAGGTTAGAGAACATCTCGCCCAACTCGGAATTACCGAGCAGGATGTGACAGACGCCATTGCGTGGGCGCGCCGCACCGAATGACCGTACCGCGGATCCCGCGCGTCGTTTTCGACACAAACACTGTCGTTTCCTCTCTTGTGTTTAGCGGTGGCCGTCTGGCTTGGCTACGCTTGCATTGGCGGGAAGGTGAATGCGTTCCGCTCGTCTGTCGTGTAACCGTTTTGGAGTTGACGCGCGTTCTCGCATACTCAAAATTTAAGCTTTCCGAGGAGCGCCGCCTGGAGTTGCAGGGCGACTATCTTCCTTATTGCAGCAGTGTCGTTCTCACAGAACGATGCCCCGTATCCTGTCGTGATGCGCAGGATCAGCCCTTGCTCGATCTGGCCCACTGCGGCAAATCCGATCTGCTCATAACAGGAGACGGCGATCTGCTGGCGCTAGTTGGCGAAACTGAGTTCATCATCGAAGCGCCCGAAGCTTATTGGCGCAGAATTCACAGCGCAGAATAAATAACATCAACTGGGTCAGAGTTGAAAAGCACTACTCTTGACTCTCCAAGTATCCCCGCGTATTCAGCAACTGCCGCTGATCGAGCGCCCAGACTTTTCCGGTCAACTCATCGGCGGCTTTCCCCTCGCGCGCGCACTTCTCAAACTCATTCGTCGCCGCTTGCATCTTGGCGTCAAGATCGTCGAGAAAACTCAACACCAACGCCTCGGGAATCATCGGCAGCTTCGGAGAACCGAACTCCAGCTTGCCGTGATGCGACAGAATCATGTGCTCCACCAGCGTCTTCAGCCGCGGCGGAAATCCCGGCAGCCCGGCAATCGTTTCATGCACCAATTCCGTTCCCATCTGGATATGCCCCAGCAGCGTGCCCTCGACGGTATATTCGAAGCCAACATCCCAGGCCAACTCGCGCACTTTCCCGACGTCGTGCAGGATCACGCCGGTCAGCACCAGGTCGCGATGCAGAATCGGGTAGTTCGGAACGACACGATCCGCGAGTCGCAGCAGGCTGATCACGTGCTCCAGCAGTCCGCCAAGCCAGGCATGATGCAATTGCCGCGCGGCAGGAGCCTCGCGGTAAGCCTGCGCAAGTTCGGGGTTGCTCAAGATCGTCGTCAGCAGTAGTTTCAGATTCGGTTCGGTAAAGCTCTCCACAAAGGCCAGTAGCTCACGCCACATTGCATCCACGTCGTAGGTGGTCGCCGGCATCAGGTCGGCCTTGTTCACCTCGCCCGCAGTCGCACGGCGTATCTGCTCGACCTTCATTTGTATCCGGTCGTCGAAACGCGAAACGCAGCCGCGCGCTTTCACAATGTCGCCGCGTTCCACGTCTTTCGCGATGCGCGGATCACCCGGATCCCAGACGCGCCCCTCGAGCTGGCCGGTCTTGTCGCACAAAATCAGATTGAGATAGGGCTTGTTCGTCTTGGTGCTGCGCGTCTGCCGCGAGAGCAGCAGAAAATATCCATCGAAGATCTTTCCTTCTTCGAATCCCACCAGATCGGCAATATAAATATCCTTCATCCTGCACGAAAGCTTAGCGCACTCGACCTCGCTGCGCCCAATATGCAAAATTAATCCAAGAGCAAAACGGGGCCCAAAAGAAAACCGGGCCAGGGAGCTGTCTCCCCGACCCGGTTATGTTTGTTGCTGACTCAGTTTCTATTGCTGCGGCGCTGGCGCAGAAGGGGCTTGCTGTGCCGGTGCTGGCGCTCCCGGCACGGGAGGAACCGGCGTCGGCTCAGGCGGCGCTGGTGCTTCGGCCGGCTTCTTCTTGTCGCTTAAGCGAGTCTTCTCGCCGGTTGTCGTGTCTTTCTTCTTCTTCTTTGACGACTTGTCTCCGTTCAAGCCCAATGGAGCCGACTGCGTCTGGCGGTCCGCCACTTCAGCAGCATCCGGGCCTTGCGGCGCCATCGCGTCCTTCCGTTGTTGCGCGGTCGTCTTGGCCTGTTTAGGCTGCTTGACCCGTCCGCTGAATCGCGTTTTCCGCGCTGGCGGTTCGGCAGTCTCCAGCGGATTCGCCGGTTCGTTCGCCGTGCTTGCGGTCTGCGTTCCAGCGCCTGCGTCTTCTGTCTGGCTTGCAGGAGTCGAGGGCAACGTCTTAGTCGGCGCCTTGCCGAAACGAATTTTTTCCTTCTTGCCCGGCTTCTCTGCAGCCTGGTCAGTGCTGCTGGCCTTTTTCTTCTTGCTTGTGTCGGGCGCTGGCGGCGGAGCCGTCTGATCTGTCGACGCTAACTCCGCAGGCTTCGTCTTCTGCCGGAATGTGTGCGTCGTCTCGCGAAATCGTGTGCGTTCAATCTTCCGTTTCTTCTTTGGTGAAGGCGGCGTGTAGGAAGAGTAGGAAATCGGGAAGATCTGTTTATTCGGACTCGCCCCGCTATCGACGTAGCCTGTCTTGATCTCAATCGATGCGTCATCGCGCATTTGCGTCAAGTAGTCGCGGACCGCCGGTTCCATCCGGCTCATGTAGTAGTTATTCTCAACGTCCGGTTCCACATCTTTAAATGCGGGGATGCCGCCCGGCGTATGATCGACCACCTTTAGAATGACAAATCCCTGTTTGGTCCGAATCGGCTGGGTGAAGTCGCCCGTCTTCAGCGGAAACGTCGCATCCTCGAAGACCGAGTTCAATTGACCGCGCTTGTAGGTACCCAGGTCGCCGCCCTCTGAAGCCGTGGTGCCCTCGCTCGAACTACGTGCCAGTTGGCCGAAATCCCCGCCTGCGCGAAGCTTCGCTTCAATATCGTTGGCCTTGGCCTGTGCGTCCGCCACCTTTTGCGGATCGTCGCCTAACCCAGCCGCTCCCGGCGTTCCGGTGGATATCAGGATCTCCGCGAGCTTGACGTTTTCCTGCTGCGCATACTCCTGTTTGTGCTCTTCAAAGTAGCGCTGCACTTGGCCTGGAGTCACGTTGATCTTGCGCCCCACCTGATCGCGCATCACCTCCTGGGTGATGACCTGATTCCTCAGGTTTGCTTTAAAATCCTCATACGAAAAGCCCTGATCCTTGGCCGCTTTTTCCAGGTCCTCCAACGTTGAAAGGTTATATTGCTTGCGAATGTCGTTGAGCTTGTTCACCAGCTCGGTCTCGCCGGTAATCCCAAGCTCTTTTCCCTTGGAAAGCCACAGCTGCTGATCAATCAGGTTGCGCAGCAGGTCCTTGTGCGCCTCGGAAATCTGCTGCATGGTGGCGCCATGCTGGCGCTCTTCCTGGTCCGTCTCCTCCATGGCCCGCTGAAAGTCCGCAGTCGTGATGATCTGGTCGTTGACCCGCGCAATAATCTCCTCAACCGTTGTGCCGCCGTAAGGGCTGGATGGGGTTGTTGCGCGGACTTGCGCGAAGAGGGGAACTGCGGGCAGCGCCGTAAACAACACGAAAGCCGCGGGAATGCGAAAAATACTCAGAGTCATAGGCCGGATCTGGACGGGCGGCAATCGATTGTCCCCTGAACCATAGACGCCATTGTAAATGGCCGGATAGCAACGGCGCGATTCTCTCTTCGCTCCTGAAACTCCACACCGCGAAAAACGAACGCGGAAAACGTCAGAATTCGGGCTTAAACCACTTACCTTTGGTTTTCCGCTATCCCGAATGCCACCAGTTCCGTCAAATAAGTGAGTGGTATACTTTAGGCCAAGACTGCCTTGCGCGGCCCTGTCTAGACGCCTGTCGCACCAGCCATTCGGAGGTACCTTCCGCCTATGACCCCACGCGCCCGCAGGGCCCTTTTTACCCTTGTTCTCTTCTTCGTCGTCTGTGCCGTTGTGGGCAGCGTCATGCAGCGCAAGGTCGGTGCACAGTCGTCGCAGGACGAAAGCCAGATCCGCGACAGCCTGAAGACTTTCACCGATGTCTACGCCTTGGTGGAACAGAATTACGCCGAGCCGATTAACGGCGACAAGGCCGACACCGCCATCTACGACGGCGCCATCCCCGGCATGCTGCGCGTTCTCGATCCCCACTCTAATTTCTACGACCCCAAGTCCTACGCGAAGATGCGCGAAGATCAGCGCGGCCACTATTACGGTGTGGGCATGGTCATCCAGCAACAGGGCGCTAAAGTCTTCGTCATCACGCCGTATGAGAACACGCCTTCTTTCCGCGCCGGCATTCGCCCCGGCGACGTGATCTCGGCCATCGACGGCAAGTCGGCCGACGGCATGAGTTCCGACCTTGTGGCCAAGGCGCTGAAAGGCCCCAAGGGCACACACGTTCAGGTCACCATGATTCGCGAAGGCCAGGCTAAGCCGCTCGTCTTCGACTTGGTGCGCGATGAGATTCCGCATCCCTCGGTCGATCTCGCTTACGAGATCAAGCCCGGCATCGGGTACATTCACCTCACGCAATTCCAGGAGACTACAGCCCAGGAAGTCGTGGATGCCGTCGACGGCTTCAGCAACCTGCATGGCCTCGTGTTCGATCTGCGCAATAACCCGGGAGGCTTGCTCAGCCAGGCTGTCGAGGTCTGCGACCATCTGTTGACCAAGGGACAAACCATCGTTTCGCAGCGCGGACGCGCCTATCCCGATCAGGTCTACACCGCCAGTCATGGCAACGACGGCAAGACCTTTCCCATCGTTGTCCTAGTAAACCGCAATACCGCCTCGGCTGCTGAAATTGTCTCCGGTGCGTTACAGGATCACGATCGCGCCTTGATTGTCGGCGAAACGACGTTCGGCAAAGGGCTCGTGCAGACCGTCTACAACCTCAGCGAGAACACCGGCCTCGCCCTCACCACCTATCACTACTACACGCCTTCCGGTCGCCTCATCCAGCGCAACTACACCGGCGTATCGCTGTATGACTACTACTACAATCACGCCGGCGCGTCCGCTCCCGACTCGACCAATCGCGAAGTCAAGATGACCGATTCGGGCCGCACAGTCTACGGCGGCGGCGGCATTACGCCCGATGAAAAAGTGGAAGCGCCGAAGAGCAACGACTTCCAGGACGAGCTCATCTACAAGGCAGCGTTCTTCCACTTCGCTGCACATTATCTGGCGAACCGGTCCGTCGACAAAAACTTCCAGGTCGACGACGCGGTCCTTGCGGACTTCAAGCAGTTCCTCACAGCGCAGAACATCAATTGGACCGACAACGACATCAACGGCGTCTCCGACTGGTTGAAGGTCAGCATCCGGCAGTACATCGTCACCAGCCAGTTCGGTCAATTGCAAGGGTTGCGTGCCATGGCCGATTGGGATCCGATGATCCAGAAAGCCTTGTCCTTCCTGCCTGAAGCGCAAGCCCTCGAAGACAGCGCGCACAAAGTTCTGGCGCAGAAGGCCGAAGCTCGCAACGCATCCGGCCAGGGTTCGGCCGCCGCTCAGCCATAACTCCCCAGCCCGGAATTGTTAGAAATAGTTAAGAACAGAAGGCATCCGGTGACGGGTGCCTTTCCTGTTTGTACTCACGATCACATCGCGATTCCTGCCTGCGACCCTACGATGAAATTGGTGCCTGGGAGGAAAACGTTGCCGACAATTCCAACTGAAAACGCCACAACCATCTCGAATCTACTTGCTGCCTTTGAAGGAGAATCGAATGCCAATGCCAAATACATTGCTTTCGCCGCCAAGGCCGATGCCGACGGGTGGCACGGTGCGGCCAGCCTGTTTCGGGCTGCTGCCCAGGCCGAGCAGATCCACGCGGCGAATCACTCTCGCGTCATTCGCCAGTTAGGCGGCGAGGCCAGCTGTGAGATCGAACCAGTGGACGTGAAAACAACGCTTGAGAATCTCAAGACGGCGCTGGCCGGCGAGCAATTTGAGATTGGCTCCATGTATCCGGATTTCATTAAAGAGGCCAACGAACACGAGAACACCGCCGCGATCCGGACCTTCAGATGGGCTATGGAAGCCGAGAAAACCCATGCTCGGCTCTACACCGAAGCCATCGCTCTGGTCGAGGCCGGGGAAAAAGACGCCTGGGTCTGCGCCCCACGCGATTTCTATGTCTGCGCGGCGTGCGGATACACCTCGGAATCTCCGGACGAATATGAACGATGCCCGGTGTGCAATTTGTCCTGGGATAAGTTCGAAGTCTTCCGCTAGGGACAGCCTTTATCGCTGGCTCGCTTCTCCCGCAGCAACTTTGCGATTAAATTCCGCCGACTTGTTGCGGGGCACGCTCAATGATTGCCAGTGCTCGGAGGCAAAATGTTTCGCCAGCAGCACAATCTGTCCAACGTGATGTGGAGAGTGCGCCAACTGCCGATTGATCGCCTGCATCACCGAATGCGCTTCACCACGGATCGCAACTTTGCGCCCAAGATCGGCGTCTGTCAGCGGTTCAATCGCGCCAAACAAGCGGTTCCAACCATCCTCCCACTCCGCCAGCAGAGCGGCACGCGTCGCCGGCGGATCGGCAAACTCGCCATCGCGGTTCCGGTTTGGCTTTTCTCCGTCGGTGGTCAGGAAATCGGTCCAGCGCGATCGCATATTGCCCGTCATATGTTTCACGACGATCGCAATCGAGTTGGCCTCGCAGTCGAGCACCTCGAAGAGCTGTTCGTCGGTTACTTGCTCCATCGCGCGCTCGGCCAGCTTCTTGTAATAGCGAAAGACTGCCAGCGAATCCTCGATATAGGACGTCGTGAATTGAAGCACCATGCGCACAGTGTAGTTGAAACTGTAAACGGATCGCCGAGAAATGCGCCACCAGCAGCGCGTCACGCCGCGAAGGTCTTATTCCCGCTTTGGTCGCCAAGCCCCGCTAGCAGGCCCGCAATAGAAATGTCCTCATCCATCGCGTCCCAATGCAAGCCGCGGCTGCTGATCCTCACGCGCTCGAGTTCCTCGGGAGTGCAGCGCAATAATTTGGGAAACCAGGCCAACGGGACACCAATAGTACGGCCGTCGCTCAGCTCGACCCACATGCTGTCCGCATCGAAATGAACTCGTGTCGCGCTAACTGAAGAACTCATCCCACGCCCTCTCGATCGTTTCCCTATGTGCCTCAGCAATCCCCAACAGCTCGCGAAGAGTGCGGGCAGTGTAGGCCACTTAAACCACTGGCTTCATCCAGAATTTCGCTTCGTTGGCATCTTTCTCAACATGGACGTGCACCGGCTCACGAGGAGATCCTTCATTGGAATAGAAGAAGAATCGAAATCCGCGTTCGATGAATATTGTTGGCATTGCACCTGTCCATTGTAGTCCGGCATTTCTTCGCCGCCCTATGGTTCGTCGGCATACACTCCCACTTCAACCTTGCCGCCCTCAGTCAGCCGCGCGCGAAACATCCCTGGCGTATTGAAGCTCCACGCTAGATGACCGTCCGGCGTGATCGCAATGACACCGCCGTCGCCGTGTAGCGCGTCCAGCTCTTTGTGGATGACCTGATCGGCGGCCTGCTGCACCGTCATGCCTTTGAAGAGCACTAAATTGCAAACCTCGCGCGCGATACCGAGCCGAATGAAATACTCGCCGGTGCCCGTAGCCGAAACCGCGCACGATTGATTGGACGCATACGTCCCCGCGCCGATAATCGGCGAATCGCCCACGCGCCCCGGCATCTTGCCTTGCAAACCTCCCGTGGAAGTGCCGGCGGCGATGTTGCCATTGCGGTCGAGTGCAACCACGCCCACCGTGCCGTACAGGTGCGAATCAACCGACTCTTCCAGTTGCGCCACCGGCACAACCTTGCCCTCCAGAGGCACACCAGCCGGCCGCGGAGGAATCGGCTTCCCTTCCTTCGTAAGTTGCTTCACCAGGGATTGCCAACGGCTTTCGGTAAAGAAAAAGCTGGGAGGTTCTTGCTCAAGGCCGCTGCTCGCGCCAAGGTCATCCGCGCCATGCCCAATCATCATCACGTAGGGAGACTTCTCCATGACCGCGCGTGCCAGGCTGATGGGGTGCCGCGTCCGCGTAACGCCGGCAACAGCGCCGGCCTTCAGCGTGGCCCCGTCCATGATGGCCGAGTCCATCTCATTCTTCCCCTCCGAAGTGAAGACCGCACCCCGCCCTGCGTTGAACAGTGGATCGTCTTCGAGAACATGAATCGCAGCTTCGACTGCGTCGAGCGAAGATCCGCCCTGATCCAGCATCTTCGCTCCGGCCTCAATGGCCGTCTTGAGCCCCGCGCGATAGCCGCTGTCGCCATCGGGCCCGAGCTTTGCGCGCTCGATCACACCTGCACCGCCATGCACCACAATCGCCCAATGGTGGGCCGCATTCGGCTGCACACTCGTCTGCTGCGCGCTCGCCGTCGCCACTCCCGCCCCCATCGCAATCGCCATCAGCCTTCTCGCCATCCCTCGCATGTGCATCGCCCCTCTCCTTCTGTATATCGCAACAATTCGCAGTTGTCTGTTTTCCGTTTCCTGCTATTCCGTTACGATCACTATCAAAGATGACCCGCTTTCGAATCTTTCTGATTCATTCCCTTCTTGCAGCCACCGCCATCTGGTGTCCCGCGAAGTCAAAGCCCATTCCCGTCAAAGTCGTCGTGGTCGCCATGTTTGAAGTTGGCGAGGACACCGGCGATCAGCCCGGCGAGCTGCAGTACTGGGTCGAGCGCGATCATCTCGATCGTGTCTATCCGCTGCCCGCCGGGTATCACTCCGCGCGCATGAACGCTGAGGGCGAAATGGCCGTCTTGACCGGCCAGGGTACGGCACATGCAGCCGCAAGCATTATGGCGCTCGGCCTCGATCCGCGCTTCGATCTGACGCATGCCTATTGGCTCATCGCAGGCATCGCCGGAGGCAGCCCCGAACGCATCTCGCTTGGTTCCGCGGCATGGGCACGCTGGGTCGTCGATGGCGACCTAGGGTACGAGATCGATGCGCGCGAAATTCCTCCCGATTGGTCAACCGGATACATCCCTCTGCGTAAAGCGCGCCCGTATGAGCCGCCCGCCGCACCTCTTGAGGGTCAGGTGTACGCGCTGAACAGCGGCCTCGCAGAATGGGCATTCAACCTGACGCGCTCCATCCCTCTCGCCGATCCCGATAAGCTCAAGCAGATCCGCACCGAATTCGACGGAGCAGCCGCGCAGCGTCCACCCTTTGTCATGCTCGGCGACGAAATCTCCTCATCGACCTACTGGCATGGCAAGCTTCTCGACGCATGGGCCACCGAGTGGGTCCCCTACTTCACAGGCGGGCAGGGCCAGTTTGTCACCACCGCGATGGAAGACACCGGGACCCTGCTCTCCCTGAAAAACCTCGCCAACGCCGGACGTATCGATTGGCAGCGCGTTCTTGTGCTGCGCACCGTCAGCAACTACGACCAGCAGCCCCGTGGGATGAGCGCAGCCGACAGCCTCGCGCGCCAGCGCATCGGCGCCTACAGCGCCTACCTGCCGTCTCTCGAAGCCGCATACACCGTGGGACACACGGTGGTGCATGAACTGCTCACCAACTGGGCAAAATACGCGAATACGGTTATCAACGCCGAACAAACGCAATCGCCACGAAGATGACACTACGATCTGGGCCGTACTGCAAACGCCCGCTATGCAGAAGCCAGTCGCGCGAAACCACAGACTTGGCGAAGACAACCTCCAACAGGCACAATGTTGAGTCCCGCAAAATGATCCACTGGTCGCACGCTGGCAGCGCGCTATGCGCCTGCGGCAATCGACTGGCAAGGAAGATTCGATGCATTCTGTCTGGTTCGGCGAATATTTAGGCACCCTGGTTCTCATCCTGCTCGGCAACGGCGTCAATGCTAACGTCACGCTGCGCAAATCCTACGCAGCCGATGCCGGATGGATGGTAGTCGCCACTGGCTGGGCGCTCGCCGTGCTCTGCGGCGTGCTCGTCGCGCAAGCCTTCGGCAGTTCCGCCGCGCACTTGAACCCCGCCATCTCGCTTGCCAGCGCCGTTATTACCGGAGATTACTCGCACCTCCTCTATTTTTGGTCTGCTCAATTGCTCGGAGCCATGTCGGGCTCCGCGCTCATGGCCCTTCACTTTGCCCCGCACTGGAGACCCAGCCCCGATCCCGCGGCCAAGCTCGGCATCTTCTGTACCGGTCCCGCCATCAAGAGTCCGCTCGCCAACATCGCCAGCGAAGTGATCGGAACCATGGTTCTGGTCGTGGTTGTCGGGGCCATCTCGTCTCACGGTGTTTCTGAAACGGGCCCGGCAGCCGGAATTGGGCAGTGGCTCGTCGCCAGCCTCGTCTGGGGCATCGGCCTCTCGCTCGGTGGAACCACCGGCTACGCCATTAACCCAGCCCGCGATCTCGGTCCGCGTCTCGCGCATGCCTTGCTTCCAATTCCCGGCAAAGGCAGTTCCAACTGGAGCTATGCGCCCATTCCGATCGTCGGCGATCTCGTGGGCGGCGCGCTAGCCGGCCTATTGCTTCACTACGCGCACTTATAACCGACACGCTTCATCATCAAGCCAGATAGAAGACTTCTTCCATCATCGGAAACCGCTCCCCCGGACGAAGTCCCTCGATGGGAGCAAAGAACGGCGCCATCGCCTGCTGCCAGCGTGTATTGATCGGGTCGCTCTCGATTTTTTGCCATGCCGACTCGAAGTCTGCTGCGCGCAACGCAAGAATTAGCACCTCATCCCGACGATAAATCGAATACTCGCTGATCCCGGCACGTTTCAGCAGCGCCAACATCTCAGGCCACACCGCGCGATGCGCCTCTTCATAAGCAGCCGCAGCCCCGAGCCGCAGCCGCAGCATGAATGCATACCGTTTCAAAGGTAGGCCTCGCGCCTTCTCCTCATCCGTCTTCCCTTCGCTACCTTCCGTCATGACTCTCCCCTGCTGAAAACCCTACGAAACCTCAACCATGATCTTCGTAAACCGCGCAGGCTCGCGGCTCCATGCTTCGAGAATCGCAGGCGTTTCGTCCATCGGCACAAGATGCGTTACCGCGTCATCTACTGGAAACCGATGCGCCTCCAACATCCGGATCACGTCGCAAAAATCCTCGCGCTGCGCATTGCGCGACCCCAGAATGTCCAGTTCCTTCTGCACAAACAGCCGCGTCTCGTAAGCCACTTGCTCTTTTGCGTACCCGATGTAGACGACGCGTCCCGTGAACGCCACCTCTTCGACTGCCGCGCGAAACGTTTCCGGAAGTCCGATCGCCTCAATCACAACATCCGGCCCGCGCCCGCCGGTCAATTCGGCAAGGCGCGCGTGAAGATCCTCGCGGGCCGAGTTGATCGAATGTGCGGCGCCAGCCTTGCGCGCGGTTGCAAGCTTGCCTTCGTCCAGGTCCACGCCAATCACCGTCGCTCCGCGAAACGCCGCGCCAGCGACAGCCCCCAGCCCCACGCCGCCGCATCCGAACACAGCGACCGTATCACCCGCAGCAACGCGTCCACGTGCCGCCGCATGAAAGCCGACTGTGAGCGGTTCAACCAGGCAAAGCTCCTTCAATGTGAGATCAGCTCGGAACAACCTCGCAGCAGGCACAGCGATCAATTCGGTAAGCGCGCCATCGCGCTGCACGCCGAGTGTCTGATTGAATTGGCACGCATTCGCACGGCCGCGCAGGCATGCGGCGCATAATCCGCAACTGGAATAGGGCGACAGCGTCACGGCGGTCCCGGCCCGCCACTGCGAAGCGCCAGCACCGGCCTCGACGATCGTCGCCGCCACCTCGTGACCAGGAATCCTCGGATAGCTCACCATGGGATTGCGCCCGCGGTACGAATTCAAATCGCTCCCACATAAGCCAACCCTGCGCACCTGTAGCAGAACCTCGCCGTCGTCCAGCGCTCCCGGCGCATCAATGTGCTGAATCCCCGCATGCTCCGGCCCTTCCAACACCACGGCTTTCATTCCGGCGTCCCCGCTCCAACCCTTCGCGAAGTTTCGATCCACGAAGTTCGATCATAAGCCCTATCCCGAGTCTATCCGCGTTCAACATGCCCGCTGTATCCTTGGCTGAGGCGAAATGTTTCCAAGCCTCCAGCCACCGCATCGAAGGAAGATATGGCCGAATCCGTCCTGCAACTCGATCCCTGCGACAACGTCGTCGTAGCTCTCAAGCCTCTGAAGGCGGGCACCGTCGTGCGCTGCGGCGATCATTCGTGCACAGTCACCGAAGACATTCCCGCCAAACACAAACTTGCCATTGCCGACCTCGCGCCGGGCGACTTCGTCTTTCTCTATGGCATGGTTGTCGGCGAGGCGGTGGTAGCCATCCCACGCGGCGGCCTCATCTCCACACGCACCATTCGCCATCGCGCCGGCGACTACACGGCGACACGACTGCCGGTTTCATTTCCTCTGCCTGACTCTGCGCCGTGGTCCACACGCAGCTTCCTGGGCTATCGCCGCGCCGACGGCCAGGTGGGCACGCGCAATTACTGGATCGTGCTGCCGCTCGTCTTCTGCGAGAACCGCAACGTCGACCGCATGCGCGAAGCTCTTGAAGAGGAGCTGGGCTACGGTGGCTCCCACAATAGCTATCGCAGCCACGTCCGTCAGCTCGTGCAGAATCAGGCCAGCGGCAACGGCCATCGCGCAGAAGATGCGGCGCATGTCAGCGCGGACCGCATCTTCCCCAACATCGATGGAATCCGCTTCCTTACCCATGAAGGAGGGTGCGGCGGAACGCGCCAGGATGCGCAGGCCCTCTGCGGCTTGCTCGCCGGATACATTCACCATCCCAATGTCGCCGGAGCCACGGTGCTCAGCCTCGGCTGTCAGAATGCGCAGGCCAGCATGCTGCTCGACGAGTTGCGTGCGCGCGATCCCGAGATGACCAAGCCGGTGCTGGTCTTCGATCAGCAGAAGTCCGGCCGCGAATCCGCGCTCATGACCCGCGCACTCGATGCAACCTTTGAGGCTCTCGTAACGGCCAACCAGGTCACGCGCACCGCGGCCCCGCTCTCCGCGCTCACCATCGGCCTCAAGTGCGGCGGCTCCGATGGATTCAGCGGCATCTCCGCCAATCCCACGCTCGGCTATCTCTCCGACCTGCTCGGAGGCCTCGGCGGCAAGACGCTGCTTTCAGAATTCCCCGAGTTACATGGCGTCGAGCAGGAGCTCATCAATCGATGCGCAACCGATGCGCTCGCCCAGCGCTTCTACGACCTCATGCACGCCTATCAGGCCCGCGCCAAGGCTGTGCACTCCGGATTTGAGATGAATCCCTCGCCTGGCAACATCGAAGACGGCCTCACCACCGATGCAATCAAATCCGCGGGCGCCGCACGCAAAGGCGGCGTAGCGCCGGTGCGTGACGTGCTCGACTTTCCTCAATACGCCACAACGCAAGGCCTGAATCTTCTCTGCACGCCGGGCAACGATGTGGAGTGTGTCACCGCCCAGGCAGGAGCAGGCGCGAACCTTGTCCTCTTCACAACCGGCCTCGGTACGCCCACCGGCAACCCCGTCGCGCCGGTGATCAAGATCTCAACCAATTCCACACTCGCGGAACGCATGGCCGACATCATCGACTTCGACGCAGGCGGCATCGTCGGCAGCGAGACCACGATCCCCACCTGCGCCGAACAATTGTTTGAATTGTGCCTTCAGGTAGCCAGCGGCGAGCGCTTCACCAAAGCCGAGTTGCTCGGACAGAACGACTTCATCCCCTGGAAGCGCGGCGTCTCACTCTAAACCGGGCGAATCACTCCAACATCGACGCGGCCACTGCCAACGCAGTGATCGCCGCCGTCTCCGCCCGCAGGATGCGCGGCCCCAGCGAAACCGCCTTCCACCCATTCGCGTCGAAGAGCGCCTCTTCGTCCGGAGCCCATCCACCCTCTGGCCCAATCGCAATCTCCAGCGAAGGCATCTCTGTTCCCGCCGCCGCAATCGTCTCTTCGATCGCCGTTCGCAGCGTTGTCGAGCGTTCCTGCTCCGCCAACACGATGCGTGTTGCACTCGATTCCACGCGGACGCGCTCAGGCAGCGCAATCGGATCGTGGATCAGTGGCACGTCTGAGCGTCGGGCCTGCTGCGACGCTTCATGTGCGATACGTCTCCATCGTTCCGCGCGCTTCATTGCGGCATGAGCCAGATGCTTCTCGCTGCGCCGTGCAATCACCGGCACAATCGCTGCGACACCAAGCTCCGTCAATTTTTCTATCGCCCACTCCATCCGATCGAACTTGTAGACAGACATTACCAGCGTAATGGGCAAAGCGGGCTCGGCATTCATCTCCGCCATCAGATTGAACCGCACTTCGCTTTTCTCGTCGGGCCGGTTTTCAATCGCAGCGACCTCCGCGTGAAAGACGCGGCCACCCGCAATCACGTCCGCTGCCATGCCCGGCTGCGCGCGCAAAACGCGAATCAGATGTTCGGCTGTCGTCCCTGTGAGCGTCGCCGTTGCTTCATCCCAACTTTCGGCAATCCATCGTCTACGCGTCATCGCCTGTATCCATGCACCTTTCAGCGTGTGTTCTCTTTTGACCAGAAACACCGAGGGGGACGCTTTTTGCGTCCCCCTCGGTGTTTGCCTTTGGTTGGTTGACCCGTTACTTCTTCTTCGCGGCTTTCTTCGCGGCCTTCTTCGCGGGTGCCTTCTTGGCTGCTTTCTTAGTTGCCATTTGCCTATTCTC
>Ga0182030_10006598_pt1 | contig 24450 bp, 21 predicted proteins | sample 812S3MmetaG_FD_121299 | JGI IMG/M metagenome (GOLD analysis project Ga0182030, IMG submission 121299) | Permafrost microbial communities from Stordalen Mire, Sweden - 812S3M metaG (Illumina Assembly) | ecosystem: Environmental > Terrestrial > Soil > Wetlands > Permafrost | place: Sweden...
CGCACCCAGGCCAGTTCGGTGGAACCGCCGCCGATATCGAACAGCAAGGCCCTACGTCCCGCGCCCTGTAGCAACGGGGTGCAGGATTCCAGCGCGAGTTCTGCTTCCTCCCGGCTGGAAATGACCCCAACCTCGAGGCCGGTCTCGCGTTTGACCCGGTCCAGGAACTCCGCCCCGTTCCGCGCGCGCCGGCACGCCTCCGTGGCGATGGCGCGCACCATGCGCGGGCGAGATCGGGCCAGTTTTTCCGCGCAATCCTGTAAGGCTGCCACGGCCCGATCCATCGCGGTGGGGCAGAGCGTGCCGGAGTCATGCAGGCCTTCGCCCAGACGGACGATCCTGGAATAGCTGTCCAGCACCCGAAAACCGTTGCCGCACGGCGTGCCAACCAGCATCCGGCAGTTGTTCGTCCCGAGATCGAGCGCGGCGAAGGTCGGACCGGGGGAACGCTGGTCTCCCGTCCTGGCGTACTCCGTTCTGGCATCCTCGCAGCCGGTGCCCTCCGGCGATAGGGCATGTCTCCTGATCATCGTACCATTGTCGTCCGCGCATGGCACTCGGGGCAAGCAATGAATGCTTCCCTAATGACAAATGGCGCGAATTTCACCCGCTGGTCAGTCCGCGCTCCAGTTCCAGCCCGCGCTTGCGGGCCTCGATCAACGGGTTGATCGCCTGCAGCAAGGCGCCGCGTGAGAACGGTTTGGCCAGGAACGACGTCGCGCCCGCCATCATGGCGCGCCGCTTCAGAGCCTCCCCGTCGAATACGGTCAGTATGACAATGGGGACGTCCGCGTAGCGCGGCAACTCCCGGATCCGCATGCACGCTTCGATCCCGCCCATCCTGGGCATCCGCAAATCGAGCAGCACCAGCGTGGCCAGGGTCTGGGTCGCGAGTTCCACGGCCTCCAGCCCATCGGCGCAGAGCAGCACGGTCCGGCCGGGCTGATCCAGCACGGTGCGCAGCAGGCCGCGCATCATCGAATCGTTGTCCGCGACGATCACTGTTTCGTCGAAGTTCGGCACAGTCGCCTCCGTGTTGCCGCTACGCGGTGGCCATTGCTAACTGGCCCACATGCTATTCCCGCCCGGTTAATGGGTTACTAATTGGGCCGCGGCCTGGCGATGGTCCCGGAGAGGAATTCGATGTCTGACGATGCCTTCGAGGTTGACGCCTGGTTGCGGCGGATCAGTTATGCCGGACCGCGCGTTCCGGATCTGGCAACCTTGCGCGCGGTGATCGCGGCGCACACCGCGACCATTCCGTTCGAGAACATCGACGTGCTGTTGGGGCGGACGCCTCGGTTGGACCTAAGATCGTTGCAGGACAAAATGGTCGCGAGCGAACGCGGCGGCTACTGCTTCGAGCAGAATACGCTGCTGCATGCCGCGCTGACCGCGCTCGGGTTCCAGGCCACGCGACTCCTGGCGCGGGTCATTCGCGGCATGGCGGCCGATGCGTCCGGGCCGGCGACGCACATGCTGCTGCGGGTCGATCTGCCGGAAGGACCGTTCCTGGCCGATGTCGGCTTTGGCAACCAGACACCGACCGCACCGCTCGAATTCCGCCCGCTGATTGAACAGCGAACACCGCACGACGTCATGCGGCTGTTGCCGGTCGGTGACGAACTGACATTGCAGGCGAAATCCGGCGACGATTGGCAAAGCATCTATCGGTTGTCGCCGCATCCCAGACTGCCCGTCGATTTCGAGGTCGCGAACTGGTTCACCGCGACCCATCCGGCCAGTCCGTTCGTCAGCCATTTGATCGTCGCCCGGCCGGGCGCGGACGCGACGCGCCACACCCTGTTTAATGGCCGGATCACGGTACGTGGGCCGGAAGGCCGGGTGGAGCGGTTCACGCTGGATCGGGAGGCGGAATTTCCCGATGCGCTCAGGAACCGATTTGGCGTGAAACTGACCGGCGACGACCTGGCCGAGGCACTGGCGATCCTGGATCGGAAGGGCACACGCGGCGCCCAGCATCCATTCTTCGGTTAAGCCGGTCGTTGCCAACCTGGTTATCGATGTGGTCTTCTGAGCCTGACAAGGGAGGGTCTGAATGACGCAAATCTCGCAATTCGTGCGCCGCGCGGTACAGACCGGGGCGGGCGAGCTCGCGATCGTATGTGGCGATCGCAGGCGCACCTGGCGGGAATTCGAGGAGCGGATCCAACGACTCGCCGGCGCGATGCATGGGCTGGGATTTAAGCCGGGCGACCGGATTGGCATTCTGTCGTTGAACTCCGACCGCTATTTGGAATGCTTGTTCGGGTTATCGTTGGGCGGTTTTGTGTTCGTGCCGATCAACACGCGGTTGGCACCGCCCGAGATCGTGTTCTGGTTGGCGGATTCGGGCTGCGCCGCGTTGATGATCGACGATACGTTCGCGCCGGTGTTGCCAAAAGTGTTGCCGGAAACGCCGGATTTAAAGCAGGTGGTTTACATTGGAGAGGGCGCGGCGCCGGTCAATCTGCTGGATTACGAGACGTTGCTCTTGAACGCCGCGCCGTTCGCCGATTCAATTGGATCGAACAACGATCTGGCGGGGATTTTTTATACCGGTGGGACGACGGGGCGGTCGAAGGGCGTGATGTTGAGCCATAACAACATCATGTCGAACGCCTTGAACATCTATCCAAGCACGCTGGCCAGTCCGGACACGCGGTTTGTTCACGCCGCGCCGATGTTCCATCTGGCCGATAACGCGATGACGTACCTCGTGACCGGGTACCGCGGCACGCATTACTTCCTGCCGCGGTACGAACCGGTCGCGCTGATGAAGATGATCGAGCAATACCGCATTACCTTGCTGCTGATCGTGCCAACCATGATCAACATGCTGGTGAACCACCCGGACGCGATGAAGCACGATTTGTCGAGCATGGAGCGGCTGCTGTTCGGTGCTTCGCCGATGCCGGAGGCAGTGGTACGGCGCGCGACGGAAGTGATGCCCGGTGTGAAGTTCGTTCATTTGTATGGCCAGTCGGAGGCATCGCCCCTGCTGACTGCGTTGGATCCTCGCTACATTTGCTTTGAGGGGCCGGATGCCGGACGGGTCAAGTCCGCCGGTCAGGCGGTGCTCGATTGCGAGATCCGGATTCACGATCTGGACGACAATGAAGTTCCTCGCGGCACGATTGGTGAAATTTGCGCGCGCGGTCCGATGGTAATGCTGGGTTACTGGAAACAGCCGGAAATGACGGCCCGGACGTTACGAAACGGATGGCTGCATACCGGCGACGGCGCTTACATGGACGAGGAGGGATTTATCTTCATCGTCGACCGCGTGAAGGACATGATCATCAGCGGCGGCGAGAACGTGTATTCGGCGGAGACCGAGGAAGCTCTGTACAGTCACAAGGCGGTGGTCGAATGCGCGGTGATCGGCGTGCCGGATGAGACGTGGGGCGAACGGGTGCATGCGATCGTCCGGCTGAAACCTGGCATGACGGCGACGCCCGACGAGTTGATCGCGCACTGCCACACGCTGATCGCCGGATATAAGTGCCCGCGCACCATCGATTTAAGGGAGGAGCCTTTGCCGTTGTCCGGTGCGGGTAAAATCCTCAAGACTGACCTGCGCAAGCCGTTCTGGGAGGGAAAGGAAGCGCGGGTCAATTGAGGGTAGGTTTAGCGCCCAGGCCAGAGGGGTTGGCGCTTTTCGATGAAGGCCTGACGGCCTTCGGCGGCGTCTTCGGTCAGCGCCAGGGTGCCGATCTGCGCTTCCATGAAAATCGCTGACTGATCGAAACTCATGCTTTCCGTTTGGCGCATGGCATACTTGCCGCGGCGGATCGCGGTGGGACTCTTGTCGAGAAGGCGGGACAGCAGCCAGTTCACTTTGGTATCGAGTTCCGCGGCGGGCACGATGTAGTTGATCAGGCCGAGCTCCAGTGCTTCGGCGGCGGTGATCGGCTCGCCGGTCAACGCCATCTCGTACAGCTTCCGGTTGGGGATCAACCGCTGCAGCACGGCCATGATCTGCATTGGGAAGACGCCAACCTTGACCTCCGGCATGCCGAAGCGGGCGTTGTCCACCGCGATGGCCATGTCGCACATGCCCAGCATGCCCATGCCGCCGGCCATGGTGTGGCCGTTGACCCGGGCAATCAAGGGGATGGTCAGGTCCCGTGCCTGCTTCATCAATCGCACGAAGGGAATGCCGACCTGGGAATAATCGTACTTGAATGAACCGGAGCCAGCCGACAGATCGGCGCCGGCGCAAAAGGCGCGGTCACCGGCGCCGGTCAGGACGATGGCGCGAATGTCGGGTTCGGCGGTCGCGGCGGTCAGCCCATCCATGATCGCCAGCACCACCGCGTCGTTCATCGCGTTGCGGCGTTCTTCTCGGTTGATCGTGATCCATTGGACGGCACCGCGCTTTTCAACCAGGACGTCGCTCATGCGTGAGCTCCCGCGCGGTATTTCGAGAGGCTGCCGCCGTGCATGACTTTGCCGGGGAGCGGATGGCCAACGATGTCTTCAGCCATGCGGGCGCAGCCGATCAACGCGTCAAGGTCGATACCGGTTTCGATGCCCATTTCATGCGCCATGAACACCAGGTCCTCGGTGCAAATGTTCCCGGCCGCTCCCTTATGGCCGGCGAACGGGCAACCACCAAGGCCGGCGCAAGAACTATCGAAACTGGCGATGCCCATCTGCATGCCCATCAACGCGTTGGCGATGCCGGTGCCGCGGGTGTCGTGCAGATGCAGAGCGAGCTTCAGGTCCGGCCACCTCTCGCGGATCAAGCCGACAACACGTTGCACCGATGCAGGGGACGCCCAACCGACGGTGTCGGCGATGCGAACGCGATCCAGCACGATGTCATACTCGTCGGCCAGATCCAGCAACTTGCCAACACATTCTCGAACTGTTTCCGGCGGGATCTCGCCTTCGAAATTGCAGCCGAACGCGGTCATCACGATCGCGGATTCAACGGGAATGCCACGCGCCTTGAAGAAGTCGAGTTGGCGGCGCTGCTCGATCAGCGTTTCCTCATTATTCTTGTTGGTGTTGTGGATCGAGAACGTGTTCGACGTGCTCATTTGAATGCCGCCGGTGATATGCAGCGGCGTTTGTACCGCGCGTTCGTAGCCGCGGAGGTTAAGTGCGATCCCGGTGTATTGAACGTCAGGACGCTGGCGGATCGTTTGCGCGACCTCAACCGCGTCCGCCATGCCCGGCACACGGCGCGCATCGACGAAGGAGACGCACTGGACATCGTGCAACCCGGTTTCCGCCAGAGCCTCGCAGAACCGCACCTTATCCGCCGTGCTGATCGGGCCTGCTTCGATCTGGAAGCCCTCGCGCGGGCCTTCCTCGTGGATTTCGATCCGTTTGGGCAGATCGGTCATGGCTTCCCTCCTGGCATGTTGGTGGCATGATGCCGCGGCGTCCGCCGGGAGGGAAATCCATGCTTGAGGGAATTCGTGTACTCGAACTCGGTCAGGTTCTGTCGGCCCCATTCGCGGGCGCCATATTGGGCGACCTCGGCGCCGAGGTGTTGAAGATCGAACGCATCGAGGGCGGCGACGATGCGCGGCGCATGGAACCGGATTTTCGCCACGGCGATGCTTTGACGTTCCACATGGTCAACCGCAACAAGAAGTCCGTGGCGCTCGATCTGAAAAGCGAGGCGGGGAAAGCCGACTTCGAACGCCTCGCGGCAACCGCGGACATCCTGGTGCATAGTCTGCGGCCTGGGGTGCCCGAGGCGTTGGGGATCGATGGGCCGTCGCTGACGGCGCGGCATCCGAGGCTGATCTACTGCGCGATTTCCGCGTTCGGTCATATCGGTCCGATGCGAGATCGTCCCGGATACGAACCGTTGATCCAGGCGTACAGCGGGCTGTCGAGCACCAATGGCGGTCCCGACGATCCGCCGATGCGCATGGGCGTCGCTGTCTGCGATCAGGGCACAGGCATGTGGATCGTCATTGGCGCCCTGGCCGCGCTGCAACGTCGGCATCAAACGGGTCGCGGCACGATCGTCACCGCGTCCTTGCTGGAAACCGCCCTGGTCTGGGCCGCGCAACGCGGCGATGCGTGGGTCAACGAGGGCCGCATGCCGCCGAGGCATCGCTCGGGTCATCCGGCGTTGGCACCTTATGAGGCGTTCGAGGCCAAGGACGGGCCGTTTATCATCTGCTGCGGCAACGACCGGCTGTTCGCCAAGTTGGCGCGCGCGTTGGGCAAGCCGGAATGGAGCGAGGACGAACGTTTCGCCACCAACCGATCGGGGCTACGAAATCTTACCACTTTGGTCGTGCTGATGACGGAGATCCTTCGCACCCAACCTCGCGCCACCTGGATCGAGCGGTTGGAGGCGGTGGGCGTTCCCGCCGCGCCGATCAACACGCTGCCGGAGGCGCTGAACGAACCGCAAACGCGGGCTTTGGGTATCCTGCAGGATGTGCCGGGCGAGGATTACAAATTGACAGGCTCGGCGTTGTCGTTCGACGGCGTACGGCCGACCATCAGAAGCGCCGCGCCCAGGTTGGGGACCGCAACGGCGGAGGTGCTGACGCCATTGAGAGGGTGACGTATGATCGGGCGTTGTCAGGAGCCAGGAATGCCAGGTCCTTTAGATGGTTATCGCGTCGTCGATTTGACTTCCATGATCTCGGGGCCTTTGGCCACGATGATTTTGGCGGATCAGGGCGCCGATGTGATCAAGGTCGAAAACCCCGATGGGGGCGATCACACGCGCGCCGCGAACAACCGGCGGAATGGATTTTCCGCGTCGTTTTTGAACAACAACCGTAACAAACGATCGGTCGCGTTGGATTTGCGCGATCCGGCGGCGAAGGAAGTGTTGCTGCGCCTGGTGGCGACGGCGGATGTGTTCATTCAAAATTTCCGACCTGGCGTCGCCGAGCGGATGGGGTTCGGTGAGGACGCGCTGCGGGCGGTCAAGCCGGACATTATCTACGTCTCGATCTCCGGATTTGGTGAGACGGGACCATACGCGGGCAAGCCGGTTTATGATCCGCTGATCCAGGGCGTGTCGGGACTGGCGTCGGTCCAGGCTGGGTCGGATACGGAACGGCCTCGGCTGGTGCGAACGATCGTTCCGGATAAGTTGACCGCGGTCGTGGCGTCTCAGGCGATCACGGCGGCACTGCTGGCGCGCGAGCGCACCGGCGTGGGCCAGCACGTGCGGCTGTCGATGCTGGATGCGATCATCGCGTTTCTGTGGGCCTCCGATATGGGCAGCCAGACGTTTGTCGGAGGTGAATTTCCGCAACAGGAGGCGGCGAGCTTCATCGATCTGATCTACGAGACCGCGACCGATTACATCAGCGCGGCGGTGCAGACCAACAAGGAATGGCTGGCGCTGACCCGGGCGTTGGACAAGCCGGAATGGTTGACCGATCCGCGTTTCACGACCCCGGCTCTGCGCCAGAAAAATATCAACGACCGCCTGACCATGACGCAGGAGGTTTTGAAGACGAAGCCGGCGACGGAATGGCTGGACGTGTTGACGCGCGAGGGGGTTCCATGCGCGCCCGTTCTGACTCGCTCGGCGATGATCCAGGATCCTCAGGTCAAGGCGAACGGGATCGTTGTGGAGGTCGAACATCCCGAGGCGGGTCTGTTGCGGCAGGCACGGCCGGCGGCACGGTTTTCGGTCACACCCGCGGTGATTCGTCACGGCGGGCCCGAGCTTGGCGCGGATACCGAAACGATCCTGTCTGAACTCGGCTATTCGGCCGAGCAGATCGCGGCGCTGCGGACGAAGGAGCACGCGGTGTGATCTTTTCACCCAGCTTGACCACGCCGTTCGCATCAACATAGTGCGGCGAGAGATGACCCGGTCGATCTGGACCATGACGCGCGGAGTACCCTGATGATTCAAATTCCCACCGGCCAGATCCCTGGTTTTTATCACCGCCGGATTGGCGACATCGTTGTCACCGCGCTGTCGGATGGCTATCTCGATGGCACGCTGGAGGTGTTGCGGAGCATCACGCGCGACGACGCCCAGGGATTGCTGGACGCGCAATTCCGGCCGGGCCGGCGGACGTCGGTTAATTGCTATTTGATTTATTCGGCCGGCCGACTCGCGCTGGTTGAGACGGGATCGGGCGACTATTTGCTGCCGACGGCGGGCAAACTGCAACAAAACCTGAAAGCCGCCGGGGTCGATCCGGCCGACATCGATACCGTGATCCTGACGCATATGCATCCGGATCATTCCGCGGGTCTCACCGATCCGAAGACAGGCCGCAAGTTCTTCCCCAACGCCGAGTTGGTGGTGCATGAAAACGAACCTCGGCATTGGCAGGACGATGGCGCCATGAGCCGCGCCAGCGCGCGCGCGAAGAAACTGTATTTTCAATGCGCGCGCGAACAGATGGCGCCTTATCATAACGTCACTCGCACCTTCGCTCGCGCCGAGGAAGTCTTCCCCGGCGTGACCTCCGTTCCGTTGCATGGCCACACACCCGGACATAGCGGCTACATGGTCAGTTCCGGCCAGGATTCGTTGCTGATCTGGGGCGATATCATTCACGTGCCGGAAATTCAGGTGCCGCGGCCCGAGGTCACGATTGAGTTCGATACCGATCCGCATCAGGCCGCCGCGACTCGCAAGCGCACCTTCGACATGGTCACCACGGACCGCCAGTTGATCGCGGGAATGCACGTTCATTTCCCCGGGTTCGCTCGTTTGGTGCGTGACGGCGACGGTTACCGGATGTTGCCGGAGCCTTGGGATCAGGCGTTCGGCGGGTGACCCCAGGCCTTTTGCTGGCTTCCGCTGTCGCCGGAGCGGCTTACACGCTGGCACCGGGTCCCGCGTTCCTGGCTTTACTGGGCATTGGCGCGGGCAGCGGACGGCGTTCGGGCGCGCTGTTTCTCGCCGGACACTTCGTCGGCGACATCGCATGGGCGACGCTCGCGCTGGTGGCGATCATTGGAGCCAAAACGATCGGCACGACGATCTTTAGTGTGTTGGACGCGGTGTGCGGCGCTTATTTGTGCTGGCTGGGATATCGGGCGGTGACGGCGCGGCGGCTCGACGATGGATCGACGAGTTTTGTGCCGCGCGATCCGTTGCGGCGCGGTCTGGCGTTTGGGTTATCGAATCCGAAGGCTTATCCAGTGGCGGTCGCGATGTTCACCGCTCTGCTGGCCGAACATGCGTCGGCGCTGGACTGGACGGCGTTGCCGTCGCTGCTTGGGGCCGCGTGCGTGGGGTTCATTACGGCCGACGTTGTTCTCATCACGATCATTGGTGCCGGACCGGTGCGGCGATGGTACCGCCGGCACGCGCTGTGGGTCACGCGCGCGTCCGGCGTTATCTTTCTCGGGTTTGGCCTGCAGGCGATCGCTTCGGCGCGAGGCTGATCAACCGCCCGCCGCGCCCAACAGGTCCGCGGCCGCCGCCCGCGCCGCCGCCGTGACCGTTTCGCCCGCGAGCATTCTGGCGATTTCCTCGCGTCGGTCCCGCTTGCCGAGCGGTTCGACGGTGGTCGCCGTGCGCCCACCCTTGGCTGCCTTGGAAACGAGAAAATGCGCCGAGCCACGCGCCGCGACCTGCGGACTGTGGGTGACTACCAGCACCTGCACCGCCTCGGCAACTCGCGCCAGACGCTCCCCCACTGACGCGGCGGTCGCGCCACCGATGCCGGAGTCGACCTCATCGAACACCAGCGTCGGCACGGTCGAGCCGGCCGACAGCACGACCTTCACCGCCAGCATCAGGCGTGACAATTCGCCGCCAGAGGCGATTTTCGCCAATGGCCCCGGTTCCTGCCCAGGATTGGTCGCGATCAGAAAACGCACCTGATCGGTGCCACCGGCGCCCCAGGCGGTTTCCGGCATGTCCGTGACCTCGACGAAGAATCGCGCCTTGTCGAAGCGCAGCGGCGGTAGTTCGGCCATGACCGCGTCGCGCAATCGGGCCGCGGCGGCGCGACGGGCCTCGGTCAGAACGCCAGCGGTGGCCACGTATTCGGCGCGGGTCTCCTTGGCGGCGCGTTCCAGGTCGATCAGTTCCGCCTCACCGGATTCCAGATGCGCCAGCCTTTCCGACAACCGATCCAGCAGAGCGGGCAATTCGACGACGGCCACGCCATGCTTGCGTGCCGCCGCCCGCAGCGCGAACAGACGCTCCTCGGTCTGCTCCAACAAACGCGGATCGGCGTCGGCATCGGCGGCGAGACGCCCCAGGATCAGGTCGACCTCGGCCAACGCCTCTTCCGCCCGTTCCAGAGCCAGCAACGCCGTCTGGGCCGGATTGGTCTGATCCACCAGATGCGCGGGAACCAGACGTTGCAGCAACCGCGAGGCGGACCGCAAAACCGCCGCCGGACCGCCCGAGCCACGCCGGTCACGCGGGCTAAGTTCCGCGATCGCCGCCGCGATGGCCTCCGCCTGGCGTTCATTTTGTTGCAACCGCTGGCGATCCGCGACGAGTTGGTCCTCTTCATCCACGCGCGGGCCTAAAGTGGCCAGTTCGGTGACGGCGTGGCGCAACCATTCCTCATCCCGTCGCGCGGAGTCGATCGCGGCGCGGGCGGCTTCCAGGCGGTGCACGGCCTGCCGCCACGCGCGCCAGGCATCCGCCACCGCGTCTCGCCGGTCACCGGGAACACCGAAGATATCCAGGAATGTCGTGTGACTGGCCGGGTCCGCGAGGCCCATTTGCTCGTGCTGGCCTTGCACTTCCACCAGCAGCGCACCGATCCGGCGCAACAAGGCGACACCAGCCGGTTGATCGTTGACGAAAGCACGCGACCGCCCGTCCCTGGTGACGATCCGGCGCAGCACGATTTCGTCCTCGGCCTCCAGTCCCTGCTCGGCGAGGACCGCCAGCGCGGGATGGTCGATCGGCAATGAGAAGCATGCCGCCACGCTGGCCTGGTCGCACCCGGTTCGGACGAGGCCGGCTTCCGCGCGTTCGCCAAGCGCCAGCCCCAAACTGTCCAGCAAGATCGATTTCCCGGCTCCGGTCTCGCCGGTGAGCACGGTCAGGCCAGGACCGAACGAGAGGTCCAAACGATCGATCAGCACCACATCGCGGATGGACAGCGCCGTCAGCATCGCGCGCCGCCGGTCAGGACATCAGAATAGCGTGTGCCAGGCACGGCCAAGGAACCCGCGCGACCCATTCGATGGGGCGGGCAGGCCTTGCGCCGAGACCTCCCCAAGGGCGGCCAGCTTGGTATACGAATCCTGGTACCAAACACTGCCAGGATCGTTGTACCCAAGGACCGCGGCGGTTTTTTTCGCCTGATCGACCAGGCCCAAAGCAAGGTAGACCTCGACCATGCGGGCCAGAGCCTCGGGGACGTGCGCGGTGGTCTGGTATTCATCGACCACGCGCTGAAAACGGCCCAAGGCGGCCTCATAGAGGTGCTGTTTCTGGTAGTAGCGGCCGATCTCCATTTCCTTGCCCGCCAGATGGTCGCGGCAAAGATCGATCTTCAGCCGCGCGTCATTGGCGAACGCGCTGTTGGGGAACCGGGTGACGACTTCCTGCAACGCGGCCATGGCTTGCTCGGTGCCGGCCTGGTCGCGTTGGATGTCCGCGATCTGCTCGTAATAGCAAAGCGCGCGCAGGTAATAGATATAGGCGATGTCGCGGTGCGCCGGATGCAACTGGATGAAGCGGTCCAGTGTCGCGATCGCGTCGGTGTATTTGTTCTGCAGGTACTGAGCGTAACCCTGCATAATCTGAGCGTTTACCGCCCAGGTTGAGAACGGGTAATTTTGCTCGAGCGTGTTGAACTGATCGGTGGCGGTCGGATATCGCTTTGCGTTCAACGCATCGAGGCCGTTGTTGTACAGCACCTCGACCGGGGGCGTCGGACCGGCGGCCGCGGCTTTCTCGGCGTCCGATTCCCCCCCGCATCCGCTCAGCAACGGGGCGGCGAGGCAGAACAGCAGCAAAAGGGCGCGCGAGGGCAAGAGTCTCTGGTTCATCGGGGCGCTTATATCACGCCGTGGCTCGCCGCGAAGGGGCGCGATTTCAGGCGGCGACGGCGTCGGCCTGCTGTTCGCGCGTGATGTCGGCCCAATTGGCCTGACGCGCGAACAATGCCCGCAATAACTTGTTATTCAGCGCGTGTCCTGGGCGGTTGGCGATGAACCGGCCATGCAGCGCGGCTCCGGCGAGCATCAGATCGCCCACGGCGTCCAGCAGTTTATGCGCGACGAACTCGTCCTTCATGCGCAGGCCGCCCGGGTTGAGGATCTTCGACCCATCCACCACCACCGCGTTATCGAGGCTGCCGCCCTTGGCGAGTCCGAGTTCCCGCAATTGGTCGATGTCGCTGGCGAGCGCGAAGGTACGGGCGGGCGCCACGGCTTCACGAAAGTTTTCTGGCGTCAGACGCAGAGTGCGGGTTTGCCGTCCGATCGCGGCTTCAGCGAAGTCGATCGAAACTTCCAGGTCCAGAGTAGGAACCGCGCTACGGACCCCTTGATTGTCGAAGGGACGCAGTTCCGCGAAGGCTTTGCCCTCGGTAACGCGCACGGGACGCAGGATCTCGACCACTTTGCGAGGGGTGTTCAGGGAGACGACCCCGGCACATTCCAACAGGAAGGAGAATGGGGCGGCGGAACCATCCATGATCGGCACTTCCGGGCCATCGACCTCGATCATCACGTTATCGACACCGGCGCCGCCCAAAGCGGCCATCAGATGCTCGATCGTGCCAACCCGGGCAGAGCCTTCGCCGATGGTGGTGCAAAGTTTGGTATCGACAACGCGATTATATGTCGCCGGAATATCGCGATTGAGGTCGGTGCGGCGGAAGACGATACCATGACCGGCGGGGGCGGGCAGCAACGTCAGGCTGACGCGACGACCGGAATGGACACCGATGCCAACGCAGGGGATGCGGGATTTGAGCGTCTGCTGCGTCCAGAGCGAGGACACAGTCTCCGGCACGGTCTGCCCCGTCGGTCCACTCATATGCTGCGATCCTGTTCTGGTCCCGTTTTGGTTCGAGGTCTCGGCGCGCCGCGAGGTCAGCCGTGACTCCGTATCAAAAGCCTATCTAGGCCCCCTGGGCCGGTCATGCCATTCAACGATTGTTGCCGAGTATTTCTGGCCAAGCCTCTGATTTTTCACGTTTTGCCGCGGCGCCACATGTCCGAGGGCTTAATTGATAACGCGACAAGGGGCGGCGGAGTTGCCAAGCCGGTCAGGCGGAGTACCATGACCTCGACGATTATCGGGCGCCAAGGCCCCGGAAGGAAACGCCATGATCAAGCAATTCGACAGTTCGTACGCCGGCCATATCGACCTGGAAAACGTTGGCTACCTCGGCACGCCGATCAATTCCCGGCGCTACGGCAACGAGCAACTGATCACCGCCCACCACAAGGCCGAAGCGCAGGCCCAGGCGATGGATCGCCTGGGTTATGGCGCGCTGTGGATGGCGGAGCATCACTTCCAGCCCGAAGGGACCGAGTGCCTGCCCAACATCATCATGTTGGCCGTGCACCTGACACATCTGACGAAGCGGTTGAAGTTTCACACCGGGTTCAACATCACGCCGATGTGGCACCCGCTGCGCCTCGCCGAGGATTTCGCGGTCGCCGATATCCTGACGAAGGGGCGCGTGGTGTTCGGGGTGGGCCGCGGGTATCACACGCGCGAGGTCGAAACATTTGGCGCGCCGCTGCTGGACCAGGCGGCGAATCGGGAGCTGTTCGAAGAACAGGTCGATATTATTTTCAAGGCCTTCAACAACGAGTCCTTTTCGCACAAGGGTAAGTATTACACCCTGCCGCCGGAGGTGCCTTATCGTGGCTACACGCTGAAGGAACTGACCCTGGTGCCGCGGCCGGCGAAGCTGCCGGTGGAATGCTGGCAGCCGATTCAGGGCGGCACGGCCCGGGCGCTCGACTTCATGGCGGGTCACGGCATCCAGGGCGTGATCGGCGGGGGCTCGGCCGAAGGCGGCGCGACGGACCGGATCATGCGCGAGTGGCAGGCCGCGCATGAGCGTATCGGCATGAACCTGGAACTGGGTGAGCGGATGGCGGTCGGGTTCCAGTTCCATATCGCCAAAAGCAAGGAAGCCGGCATGAAGGAAGCCGCGATCTATTACGAAGAGAACATGAAAATGTTCGGCGAACTGCGGCTGGTCAAAGCATTGACCGACGAGCAGATCGAGGCGATGCGCGACCCTCGGCTGGTGCCAAATGTGAAACTGCCGCGGATCGAGGACGCGGTGCGGGCGGGCGGCTTCCTGACCGGCACGCCAGCCGACATCATCGAGCAATTGAAGAAGCTCGAAGAGCGTTATCCCGGCTTGTCGCGCGTGACGGTCGCGCAGCCTCTGGGCTTGCCGTTGTCGCTGTGCCTGGAGCAATTGGAGTGGTTCGCCAAGGACGTCATGCCGGCGTTCGAAACGGCGTGAGCGCCGATTGGTGCTGAACGTTTCGTGGACGAGGCCGCGGCGGGCTCGCCTCCTTATCATTATGGAACAGGGCCAATGAATACCGTTTACGAAGCACCGCGCGCCGTTCCGAACGTGGGCGAGACGATCGTCACCAGCACCTGCGGGCACAATTGCGGCGGCCGTTGCGTGGTCAACGCGCATGTGTCCGAGGGACGGATCGTTCACATCAGCACCGACATGCGGCGCTGGAATCCCGAGCATCCGCCGCTGCCCGCCTGTGCCCGCGGCGTCGGGCAAATCGAGCGGACGTATCACCCCGACCGGTTGCGATATCCGATGCGGCGGACGGGGCCGCGCGGTTCGGGGCAGTTCGAGCGCATTACCTGGGACGAAGCGTTGGATACGGTGGCGCGCGAGATGCTGCGGGTGCGGGAAACTTACGGCAACGCGGCGATCCTGGACGGCTCGCGTTCCGGTTCGCAATCGATGCTGCATGGCAGGGTGGCGGCGCAACGATTCCTCAACATGTTCGGCGGTTGCACGGAATTGTGGTCGAACATGTCGGCCGAGGCGGAGGTGTTCGCCGTCCGGATCACGTATGGAACGGAATACAAGTCCTCCGGGCGCGAGCCGACGGACTATGTCAATTCGAAGTTGATCCTGATGTGGGGGTGGAGTCCGGGGGACGGCACGTTCGGCACCGGAACGATGCCGTATCTGAAATGGGCGAAGCAGAACGGCACGAAAATCATTTGCGTCGATCCGCGGCGCACGATGACCAGCCGGCAGATCGCGGACGAGCATGTGTTCATCCGTCCCTCGACCGACGCGGCGGCGCTGATCGCGATGACGCGGGAAATCGTGGCCCGAGGACTGCATGATCAGGCGTATTGCGATCGTTACGTACTGGGGTTTGACGAGGCGCATCTGCCGGAGGGTGCGCCCGCGGGTTCCTCGTACCGCGCGTATCTGTTCGGTGAGCCGGATGGGATCGATAAAACGCCTGAATGGGCCGCGGAGATCACTGGCATTCCGGCGGATGTGATCCGGCGGCTGGCGATCGAATTCGGTAGCAGCAAGCCGGCGGCGCTACAGACGGGGTATGGCCCAGGACGAACTTTGTATGGAGAGCAGTTCCATCGGGCGGCGTACGCTTTGGCGGCGATTACCGGCAATGTGGGAATCGTGGGCGGTAATTCCGGGACCAGTAATGGCGCGACCGGGCGAATGGGCATTGGCTCGTTGCCCACTGGGAGGAACCCAATTGACGCGCGGGTCTCGACGCCGTTGCTGGCGGATTTGTTGGCGCGCGGTAAGGCGGGCGGTTATCCGGCCGACATCAAGCTGATTTATTCCGCCGCCGGCGGATTGTTCAATCAGGCGCCCAACGCCGGCAAGATCGCGGCATCGCTCGACGGCGTCGAGTTCATCGTCGGACAGGATCACTTCCTGACCCCAACGGTACGCATGGCCGACATCGTGTTGCCCGCGACGACCTTCTGGGAACGCAACGACGTCCATGTGCCGTGGTCCGGCGCGGGTCACTACGCGATCTACATGCGCCAGGCGATCGAGCCGATGTACGAATGCCGCAACGATATCGACATCTTCGAAGACCTGTCGCGCCGGCTTGGCATCAATGGCTACAACACCAAATCCGAGGCGGAGTGGCTGCGCGAATTCACCAGCAAGTCGATCGACGATTTCGATGCGTTCGCGGAACAGGGTGTCGCGCGGTTTCCGCCGCCGCGCGACGCGATGGCGTTCGCCGCGCAAATCCGCGATCCCGAGCAGCATCCGTTCAAGACGCCATCTGGTAAGATTGAAGTTTATTCGACGACCCTCGCCGCCACCCCCGACCCGTACGGCCTCGGCGCCATTCCCCCCATTCCCACCTGGATCGCCCCTCCTGGGCCTGACGCCGCGTTCCCCTTGATGCTGTGCTCGCCAAAATCCCGGGCGCGCACGCATTCGACGCATGGCAATCAGCCCGGTCTCGCGCGCGTGGATCCGGACGACGTGTGGTTGAACGTCGAGGACGCGGCGGCGCGTGGGATCGTCAACGGCCAGCGTGTGCGCATCTTCAACGACCAGGGCGCCACGGAGTTACCGGCGCACGTGACCGACCGGATCGCGCCTGGTGTGGTGTCGATCAAAGAGGGTGCCTGGTTCACCCCCGACGCGACCGGCACCGACACCAAAGGGTGCGCGAACGCTCTGGCCATGGATCGCTCGGCGCCGTGCGGAGCGACAACCTACAACACCAATTATGTGCAGGTGGCGCCTGAATTTCGCCACGGCGACGGCGTCAATGCATGAGCACGGGTCGCTGATACCGATCGGCCGAATGGATGGCGCGGCGGCCGCCAATACGTCATGCCAGGGCCTGACCCTGGCATCTGGTGGTGCGGGCCCCGTGCTCTCAGGCAGGGTACGAGATCTGCGCAGGCCGACCCTCGGGTCGAGCCCGAGGTTGACGATACGAAATCGTTACGATATAGGGTCTGCGTCAACGCCGGTCGGCATGAGAGGCAAGCTTTAAATGCGTTTGATGAGTGGCGTTGCTTTGGTGTCCTTGCTGGGGTTGGCGGCTTGCGTGGCTCCGGTTGCCCCGACGATTTCCGGGGATGGCGATTACCGCGGGACCGCGACACGGTTTCAGGTGTTGCGCCGGACCTGCCCGCGGCCCGGGTTGCTGCATATTCCCGTTCGCAGCGGCGTGATGTTTTACCGGTGGGAGGGGCAGGATATTCAGGTGGCGGTGCTGAATAATGGCACGCTATCGGGGTCTCTGCCGGGCGTGCGGCTGACAGGAACGCATGACGGCACGACCATGCAGGGCGACGTGACGGATGGTCAGTGCGGGCTGCACTTCACTTTGAAGAAGATCTCGGGGTGAGGGCCATCCGGCCGCCGATCGGTGATTTCCCCATCCGTCATGCGTTGTCGCGGCCCGGCAACTCGTGACGCGGGATCGGTGCTTTCAAATAGCGCACGAGTTCTGTGCGGGCCGATCCTCGTGTCGAGCCCCGTACGCGCTAAAATAGCACGGCGAGCGGTGTGGTACCCTCCCTCCCTCCCTCCATCGTCATGGTCCGGCTTGACCGGACCATCGGCACAAACACACCGGTGAGGGCGATTTTGGGCACCCCGATGGTCCGGTCGATTCGGACCATGACGAATAGCGAACGGTGCCGTTCCATCCGCGACGCTATTATAGCGCCTATGGGGTCGAGCCCGAGGATGACGATGCGACTTTGTTACGACTGAACGTCAACGTCAACGGCGCGATACCGCTTAAGCCGGAATTCTGACCGGCATCGAACTGAACCCGTGGATGAAGTTGGAGTAGATCCGCTTCGGTTGTTCCACGACCTCGATCATCGGGAAGCGCTTCAGGATTTCCTCCCACAGGATCTTCAACTGCAGTTCCGCCAGCCGGTTACCCACGCAACGATGGATGCCAAAGCCAAACGACACGTGCTGGCGAGACCGCGCGCGGTCGATGATCAGCCGGTTGGGGTCGGCGATCGCATCCTCATCCCGATTGGCCGAGACATACCAGATCACGACCTTATCGCCCGATTTAATCGACTGGCCGGCGAGTTCGGTATCGCGCAGCGCGGTGCGCCGCATATGGATCACCGGTGTCACATAACGAATGATTTCGGACACCGCGCTTTCCGCGAGGCCAGGATTGGCCATCAGCTTGCGATACTCGTCCGGGAACTGATTGAGCGTCATCAACCCGCCGGTCATTGAATTCCGCGTCGTGTCGTTGCCGCCGACGATCAGCAACGCGAGGTTCCCGATGAACTCCATCAACGGCATGTCGCGCGTCGTCTCGCCATGCGCCAGCATCGACAGTAGATCGAATTTCGGCGGCTGTTTTTTCCGCTCCTCGAACAGCGCGAGCATGTATTCGGCCATCTTCTTCAGTTCGGCCAGCCGCTCCGCTTCCGAATGGACAGGTGACTCCGGCGCGCGCACGTTGCAGATCGCGACATCGGACCACCAGGTGAGTTTCGCGCGTTCGTCGAACGGGAAGTCGAACAGCGTCGCCAGCATCATCGTCGTCAGGTTGATCGAGACATGCTGGACCCAATCGAACGTCTCGCCGCGCGGCAGGCTGTCGAGCACCTGGCAGGTGCGCTGGCGGATCAGGCCCTCCATGTTCATCAGATTGCCGGGCGCGACGATCGGGCTCGCCACCTTGCGCTGCTCGTCGTGCTTCGGCGGGTCCATGCGGATGAAGCTGGGACGTTGCATGTCCTTCGGCTGATCCTCGATCTGGATGCCGCCGCTTTCGTTGGAATAGATCTGGTGATTGACCTCAACGGTCATCACGTCTTTGTACTTGGACACGGACCAATAGGGGCCATAGAGGCTGTCGCGGCAGTAGTGCACCGGAGCCTCCCGGCGCAGCCGCTCGAAATACGGATACCAGGTATCGTTCTGGTACAACGCCGGATCGCTGACATCGAAATCTTCCAGCTTCCTGGTCCAGGCGTCGCTGCTCGGATCGTAATGGACGGGCGCGTTCATAGCCGGTCTCCCTGTTCGGCGCGATGGCAGCATGCGCGGCTGGCCGCGGTCAACAATTCCCTCTGGAAACGAACCGCCCGACACGCCACTATCCCGGCATGTTGACCGAGACCGAAGCCACTCATCACCTCCGCCACGCGGCGCGTACCGCGCGGGAGGCATCGCGCATCCTGGCGGGAACCACCGAGGCGCGGCGGAACACGGCGTTGCGCGTCATGGCTACCGCGCTGCGCGATCATCGGCCGGAAATCCTGGCGGGCAACGCCGCCGATCTGACGGCCTTCAAAGGAACGAATGCGTTCCGCGACCGGTTGGTGCTGAACGACGCGCGGGTCGAAGCCATGGCCATCGGTCTTGAGGACGTCGCCGCCCTCCCCGATCCCCTTGGCCACGTGCTGGCGGACTGGACCCGGCCAAACGGGCTGCATATCCAGCGGATCGCGACACCGATCGGGGTGATCGGGATGATCTATGAAAGCCGGCCGAATGTCGGGGCGGACGCCTCGGCGCTTTGCCTCAAGTCGGGCAACGCGGTGATCCTGCGCGGCGGTTCGGACAGCCTCAACTCGGCGCGTGCGATCAATGACGCTTTGGTGGAAGGGCTGGAGGCGGCGGGATTGCCGCGTGCCTGTGTCCAGGTGCCTCCCAACGCGGACCGGGCCTATGTGGCGGCGATGCTGGCCGGAGCGGGGCTCATCGACCTGATCATCCCGCGCGGCGGCAAATCCTTGGTGGATCGGGTGCGGCGTGAGGCGCGGGTGCCGGTGTTGTCGCATGCCGAGGGGCTCTGCCACACCTACGTTCATGCCGCCGCCGATCCCGCGATGGCTCGCAAGATAGTCGCCAACGGCAAAATGCGCCGAACAGGAGTTTGCGGCGCCACCGAGACGCTGCTGATCGATCGAACTATCGCGGCGGAGCAATTGCCCCAGATCGTGGCGGATTTGCGCGGCCTCGGGTGCGACTTTCGGGCGGACGGGGCGGCGCGGGCGGTGGTGCCGGACTTACCCGCCGCGAACGACGCCGATTTCGATACCGAGTGGCTGGACGCGGTCATTTCGGTCGCCGTGGTGGACGGGTTAGACGCGGCGCTGGCACACATCGCCCGCCATGGCAGTTCCCACACCGATGCCATCGTCACCGAGGACAAGGCCATCGCCGAGCGGTTTCTGGCCGGGGTGGATAGCGCGGTGGCGCTCTGGAATGCCTCGACACAGTTCTGCGACGGTGGGGAATTTGGATTTGGCGCCGAGATTGGCATCGCCACCGGCCGCATCCATGCGCGCGGCCCAGTGGGGTTGGAGCAATTGACGATCTACCGCTACGCCATTCGCGGCAATGGCCAGGTGCGTGCCTGACCCGCTACCCCGGTTTGGCGATCGGCGGCGGATGCGTGTGGGATTGTTGGGTGGATCGTTCAATCCGGCGCATGACGGACACCGCCATGTCGCGGAGCTGGCTCTGAACCGGCTCGGGTTGGATCAGGTCTGGCTGATGGTTTCGCCGGGCAACCCGCTGAAGCCGGTGGCCGGAATGGCGCCTTTCGTGGACCGGCTGGCGGGTGCGGCGGCGATTGGCGACGGGCGGCGGGTGATCGCCACGGCGATCGAGGCGTCGCTCGGCACGCGCTATTCCGTGGACACGATGCGGCTGTTGCGGCGACGTTTCCCGGGGATTCGCTTCGTGTGGATCATGGGCGCTGACATCCTGACGCAGCTGCCGCGATGGCGCCGCTGGCGGGAAATCGTGCGGGATCTGCCCTTCGCGGTGGTGCCTCGGCCGGGCTACACGCTGCCCGCGCTGAACGGCCAGGCCGCGCGACGCTTGCGTGGAAGGCGGCGTCCGGCGCATGAAGCGCCCATCCTGTCGCGTTCGCGATCGGGATGGGTGTTCCTGTCGTCGCCACTGAACCCCACGTCCGCCACCGCGATCCGCGCCGCCCAAAACCAAGGAGCCGTATCATAGCCGCCACGCCAAAACCGCCCGCCTCACCCGCGCGCCACCAGCCAAGGCCGAGGAAGCGCGCCGTGAAACCCGTCCTGGCGGAGGCGCCGGCCTCGCCTGGCTCGCCGCGCAAGAAGACGATCGCGGCGGGTCCGAGGAAGGCCGGCCCGCGCGCGACGAAGACGAAGACGAAGACCGAGCCGTCGCGGGTGGACACGATCCAGAAACTCATCGTGAGCAGCCTGGAGGATGACAAGGCGGAGAACGTGGTCACGCTCGACCTGACCGGAAAGGCGATGTTCTGCGACCGGATGGTGATCGCCTCCGGCCTCGCGGACCGCCAGATCACCGCGATGGCGCAGCATTTGCGGGAAAAGCTGCACGAGGCGGGTCAGAAGCGGGTGCAGATCGAAGGTCTCGGCGGCTCCGACTGGGTGCTGATCGACGCCGGCGACATCGTGGTGCATTTGTTCATGCCAGATGCTCGGGCGATGTACGGTCTGGAGAAGATGTGGGGCGAGGACCTGGACGAGGCGGTCGCGGGGTAGTCTCCGACGGCGTGCCTCGGCTGGTCCCCCGGTCGAGCCGGGGGATGCCGAGACAACATTTGTGGGAACTGACGCCGCCGGGTTAAGCCGGCTCACGCCGCCGTCAGTAGCTCAACGGCTCCGCCTCGACCGGCGTCCAACGCTTCGCCTTGACCACCGAGAGAAACGACTGGTTGGACGCATGGTGGTTGGTCGGCGTCATGGTCAATGGCGGCGACCCGAAGATGTCACGCCATTTGTTCGTGCTCTCCAACGCGCCAATGAAGGTGTCGATGGTCAGATCGCGACCGGCGCGCTGCAGGACATCGATCATGCAGGTCGCGGCGGACCAGCCCGCCTCGCCGAGGTAGTTGATGTCGATCCCGAACCGCTTGCGATAACGCGAGCCGATGTCCTGCACCGCGGGCCGCGGGTCGTCGGGATACGCGTAAAGCCCAGGGGACATCGAATAGAAGCCCTCGGCGGGTTCACCGGGCGCTTCCGCCACCGCGGTCGAGTAACTGGCGAACTGACCGCAGAAATCGACATTCCAGCCCATCTTGCGGGCGGTCTGCAGGATGATCGTGGTGTCCTTGACGATGGTGCCCAGACAAATCAGGTCGCAGCCGGCGTCGTGCATGCGCGCGAGCGGCGCGTTGAAGTCGGTATCGGTCGGCCGATGCGCGGTGACCGCGGCGACCTTCATGCCCATGGCCTCGGTCTGGGCTACGACTCCGGCGTGAACATCCTTACCGAAGTCGGTGTCCTGATACATGGAGCCGATGACTTTCTTGCCGCGCTTTTCGGCGAAATACTTCACTCCGGCGCGCATCTGATCGTAATATGACGCGAACTGGCCAAACTTGTACCGGTTTAACGGCTCGTACATCGAGCGGGCACAGGTTAACGGAAAGACATTGGGCACGCCTTTCTCGATCATCGACGGCAACACCGCGTCGTTGTGCGGCGTTCCGCCATTGGCGAGCGCGAAGAAGATGTTATCGCGATTGAGCAGCTTGTTCATCGCCTGCACAGCCTTCGGCACGATGTATTCCATGTCCTCGGTGACCAGGCGGATTTTGCGGCCGTGAATTCCACCTTTCTCGTTGATCTCATCAAACGCCATCCGCAGCGCCTGGGCATTATTCGTGCCCTGCACGGCGGTCACGCCGGATAGATCGGTCATATTGCCGATCACGATTTCGCTGTCGCTGACGCCTCGTGTCTCAGCGAGAGCATGGCGCGCGATCATCGGCGCGGCCAGCAGCCCCGTCGCGCCCGCCAAGGCGTGACGGCGTGTCAATCCTGTTCTGAAAGTCATCGTTTTTTCTCCCTGTCGCTCCGGCTTATTCCGACGCTTGTTTGCGTGTGGCCTCCGTGAAGAGGCTCCCGCGTTGTCCGGAATTACAGCATTTCCGGCGAGGTGAAACAACCTCTATCGCCGCGTGAGCCGTCCGCGATGGCCGCTCGATCGAGCTGGATTCGACAGGCGAAACAGGTCCTGCCACCCTGAACGGCAACACGACATAAGCCGAGGAAACGGAGGCCAAGACCATGACACACCGCCGGTACTGGGTGTTTTTTCTGCTCTTCCTGTTCAACGTCATTTGCTATCTCGATCGCATCAACATGTCGGTCGCAGGCCGCTCGATCGCCGGGGAGTTCGCCCTGTCGCCGGTGGCACTGGGATATTTGTTCTCATCGTTTCTTTGGGCTTACGTCGTGATGATGCTGCCGGGCGGACGCCTGGTGGACAGCCTGGGGCCGCATCGTCTGGCCGCGATCGGCGCCGCGATATGGTCCGTCTCGCAGATGCTCAGTGGTGCCGCGACGGGATTCGCCACGCTGCTGCTGACGCGCCTCGGGCTTGGCGCGGGGGAGGCTCCAACGTTCCCGGTCAGCTATCGCAGCGTGCGCGATTGGGCGCCCTATACCGAACGCGGGGTGGCGGTCGGATGCATCCAGGCGGGCACTCTGCTCGGGCCGGCCTTGAGCGCGCCGCTGGTGGCGTGGCTGATTTCCGCGACCTCCTGGCGCTGGTCATTCGTAATCACCGGCCTCATCGGCCTGGTCTGGGTCGGGGTATGGCTGGCTTTCGTCTCGACCCCGGAAAAGACCAGTTGGATACCGGAACCGGAACGCCAACGGATCCTCGCGGAACGCCATGGCACCGAGCCGATGGCCGACCACGGCGGGGTCGGTTATCGCGGATTGCTGCGTTCGCCGTCGATGTGGGGGCTGGCGATTTCCCAGGGCTGCGCGGTGTATTCGGTTTATCTGTATTTGAGTTGGTTGCCGGATTATTTGCAAACCGAGCGCGGCCTGTCGATCATGAAGTCCGGCGCGTTCACCTCGGTGCCGTTCTTCGTTGGCGCGGCGGTGATCGTCCTTACCAACTGGATCGGCGATAAGATCCTCACGCCACAAACAATGCGCGACGGAGGCCGGCGGATCGTGGTGGTGACGTGCCTGGCGCTGTGCGCGTTGGGGATGGCAATCCCCTACGTGGACTCTCTGGCTTTTGTCATCGTCCTGACAATCTTCCCGATCAGTTTTGGCGGCACCGCGACCGCGACCAACGCGGCGCTGGCGAACGATCTGTTACGCTCCCGGGAGGACAGCGGGCGAGCGTTCGCGTTCATGGTGCTTGGCGGCAATGTGTTTGGCCTGCTGGCGCCGATCGTCACCGGTTACATCGTGCAGGCGACCGGAAGCTTTTCCTCGGCCTTCGTGCTGGCCGGCGCCTTGTCGCTGATTGGCGCGCTGGTGTCGTTCACGATGACCCGGCACACACTGGGGGAGGAGACCCCGGTCGCGGTCGGCGTGGCTCGCGCGGCGGGGTGAATTCGAGTTGGTCGGAGCGCGACGCGCCGGTCCGTTTAAGGGGTCGACCGGCGAAAATGATAAATTCGCCGACAATGCGTGAGCCTTGCTTGAGCAACATTGGCAACGCCCAACAATAAACGAGTCGCTCGACGAGCCGACCTTTCCGTCATCCCTGGGCTCGACCACAAGGCGCCAGGATAGCACGGAAAGCGAACTCGCGCCTCCATCTCCGTCATGGTCCG
>Ga0182030_10006600_pt1 | contig 24440 bp, 23 predicted proteins | sample 812S3MmetaG_FD_121299 | JGI IMG/M metagenome (GOLD analysis project Ga0182030, IMG submission 121299) | Permafrost microbial communities from Stordalen Mire, Sweden - 812S3M metaG (Illumina Assembly) | ecosystem: Environmental > Terrestrial > Soil > Wetlands > Permafrost | place: Sweden...
GGGCGCCGCCGGCACCTGGAAGGACCTCACGGCGAACGTCAACCTGCTGGCGGCCAATCTGACCAACCAGGTGCGCGCCATCGCGGAAGTGGCGACCGCGGTGACCAAGGGAGACCTGACGCGCTCGATCCAGGTCGAGGCGCGCGGCGAGGTGTCCGAGCTCAAGGACAACATCAACGCCATGATCGGCAACCTGCGCGCCACGACCGAGCGTAACAACGAGCAGGACTGGCTGAAGACAAATCTGGCCAAGTTCAGTCGCATGCTGCAGGGTCAGCGCGATCTGGTGACGGTCGGCAAGCTGCTGCTGTCCGAGCTGGCCCCCCTGGTCAATGCACAACAAGGCATCGTGTACGTCATGGATGGCCCGACCGAGGGTGCACATTTGCGTGAGCTTGCGACCTATGCGGATGAGGCGGACAGCGAGACGGGCCCGCGCCGCTACGCCATCGGTCAGGGTCTGGTGGGCCAGGCTGCCGCGGACCGGCAACGCGTGCTGATCACGGATGTGCCGGATGATTCCATTCGCGTGGCAAGCGGCCTGATGCAGACCCGCCCGCGCAATATCATTGTCCTGCCCGTCCTTTACGAAGGCCATGTGAAAGCCGTCATGGAGCTGGCCTCCTTGAGCGGCTTCACGGCCTCGCACCTCGCGTTCCTCGAACAGCTCACCGGCAGCCTCATCGGCGTGGTACTCAACACCATTGAGGCTACGATGCGTACCGAAGGCCTGCTGACGCAATCCCAGCAGCTCGCCGGGGAATTGCAGGCACAGCAGACCGAATTGCAGCAGACCAACGAGGAGTTGGCCAACAAGGCCAAATTGCTCGCTGAACAGAATGCGGAAGTCGAGCGCAAGAACCAGGAAATCGAACTGGCGCGACGCGCGCTGGAGGACAAGGCGGCCGAACTGGCGCTGACCTCGCGCTACAAGTCAGAGTTCCTGGCTAACATGTCCCATGAGCTTCGCACACCCCTGAACAGCATTCTGATTCTGGGGCAGCAGTTATCCGAGAACGGCGATGGCAATCTGACGCCTCGACAGGTGGAATTCGCGACAACCATTCATGGTGCCGGCACGGATCTGCTCAACCTGATCAGCGATATTCTGGATCTGTCGAAGATCGAGTCCGGAACCGTGACGGTGGAATGCGAAGACCTGCTGTTCACGCACCTGCGCGAGACCATCGAACGCAACTTCCGCCATGAGGCCGAAGCCCGCAAGCTGTCATTTACGACCGACTTTGACCATCGCCTGGGGCGGGCGATCACCACAGACTCGAAGCGCCTGCTGCAGGTGCTGAAGAACCTGCTCTCCAATGCCTTCAAATTCACCGAGCATGGCGGGGTGCGGATTCATGTGGGAATCGCGAACGGCGGCTGGGCACCTGAACATCCCACTTTGAGCCAGGTTCCGGCCGTGGTCGAATTCTCGGTCAGCGACACGGGTATCGGCATTCCGCCGGAGAAGCAGCGAATCATCTTCGAGGCGTTCCAGCAGGCCGACGCGGGAACCTCCCGAAAGTACGGTGGCACGGGCCTCGGCTTGGCCATCAGTCGCGAGCTGGCGCACCTGCTGGGTGGCGAAATCCGCCTGAGCAGTGTCGCGGGCAGTGGCAGTACCTTCACGCTCTATCTGCCGCTGCAGTATGTCGGAGCTGCTTACGCCCGCGGCGTCTTGCAAGGGCCGGCCAAGACCACCACCCCGCAGCCGGCCTTCCAGCCGGTGGTCCTGCCGATCGCGAACCGGGAGGAGATCCCCGATGATCGAGACGATCTGGCGAGCGGGGAACCGATTCTGATGGTGGTCGAGGACGACCCGCACTACGCACGCGTGCTGGTGAATCTGGCCAAGGAGCGCGGCTTCAAAGTGCTACTGGCCCGAACCGGCGCGGATGCCTTGATCTTCGCTCGAAAATATCCGCTCGCGGCGGTGTCATTGGATGTGTTTCTGCCCGACATGCTCGGCTGGACGGTACTGAATCAGTTGAAACGCAGCAGCGAGACGCGCCACATACCGGTGCAGGTCCTCACCGTCGAGGATGAGCGGCAATATGGTCTGGAGCGTGGCGCATTCGCCTTCCTGACCAAGACCGGAACGACCGAGGAACTGGAGACCGCCCTCGATCGGCTCATGAACTTCACGAGGACGAAGGTGCGGCGCCTGCTGGTGGTCGAAGACGATCCGGCCGAGCAGATGAGCGTGACGGAGCTACTGGGCCATACGGACATCGAGATCCTGACCGCGACCACCGGTACCGAGGCGCTGGCGATCATGCACTCGCAGCCAATTGATTGCGTCGTACTGGATCTGCGGTTGCCGGACATGTCCGGGTTTGAGCTGCTCGAGCAGGTTCAGTCCGACGAGGCGTTGCGACGGTTGCCGATCATCGTGTTCACCGGACGTGACATCTCCGATGCCGAAGAAAGCCAGTTGAAGAAGAGCGCCAAGAGCATTGTACTCAAGGGCGTGCGCTCGCCCGAACGACTGCTGGACGAAACGGCCCTGTTCCTGCATCGCGTGGTGGCCGAGCTGCCCCCGGCGAAGCAGGCCATGCTGCAGGCGCTGCATGAGGGTGATGAACCGCTGACGGGCCGCAAGGTGCTGGTCGTCGATGATGATATCCGCAACATTTTTGCGCTGAACAGCCTGCTTGAGCGCCATCACATGAACGTCATCACGGCCACCAACGGTCAGGAGGCCATCAAGCTGGTCGAAGGCACCGAGGATCTGTCGCTGGTGCTGATGGATGTGATGATGCCGGAAATGGATGGCTACGAAACCATGCGCCGGATCCGGCAGCAATCGAAATTCAGGATGCTGCCCATCATCGCGTTGACGGCCAAGGCCATGAAGGGCGATCGCGAAAAATGCCTTGAAGCCGGGGCTTCGGACTATGTCGCCAAACCGGTGAATACCGATCAGCTGCTGTCACTGGTGCGTCTGTGGCTGCACCGTTAGAACCGGCACCGAGTTCGCGACGCACCGCGCCCGCCGCGGTGCCGGACAAGGTCAACATCCTGCTGGTCGATGACCAGCCGGCGCGCCTGATGACCTACCAGACGGTTCTGGCCGAGCTGAACCAGAACCTCGTTTCGGTCTCCTCCGGACTGGCGGCGCTCGATCAGCTGATGCGCGATGAGTTCGCCGTAGTGCTGCTGGATGTCAGCATGCCGGATATGGATGGTTTCGAGGCCGCACGGCTGATCCACGAACATCCGCGCTTCGTGCGTACGCCGATTATCTTCGTCACGGGCGTGCACATGTCCGAGCTGGACCGCCTCAGAGGCTACAAGCTCGGCGCCGTCGACTACGTTTCGGTGCCGGTCGTGCCCGAAATCCTGCGCAGCAAAGTGGCGGTGCTGGTTGAGCTGTATTGCAAGCGGCGCGAACTCGTTGACCTCAATCGCCACCTGGCGGAGGCCAACGAGCAACTCGCCCGAGCCAATACCGCGCTGCAGGCGGAAAAAACCCGCGAACTGCATTCCTTGAACGAAAGTCTGCAACAGGCCAATCGCGACCTGGAACGCACCAACATCATCCTGCAAGGAGAGGTCGCCGAACGCCGCCGGGCCGAACAGGCGCTCAAGGAGGCCGATCGTCACAAGGACGAATTCCTGGCGATGCTGGCTCACGAGCTGCGCAACCCCCTTGCGCCCATTCGCAATGCCGTGCATCTGATGAAGATGAAGTCGCTGCAGGATCCGCAGCTGCTGCTGGCCCGGGACATCATCGACCGGCAGCTGATTCAGTTGTCGCGACTCGTCGATGACCTGCTGGATGTATCGCGGATCACCCGCGGCAAGATCAATCTGGCGCGCCAGCGGGTCGAACTGCATGAACTCGTGGAGCGGGCGGTGGAGACCATCACCCCCGCCATCGAGGCACGCGGGCACAGGCTGGAAGTTGAAGTCCCGGAGCGCCCGCTGGCCATCTACGGCGATCCAATGCGCCTGACACAGGCCCTGGGCAACGTGCTGGGCAATGCCGCCAAGTACACCGACACCGGTGGCCGCATCACGGTACGGGCGCGGCGGCGTCATCGGGATGTGGAGATTTCGGTCCGCGATACCGGCATCGGCATCGTACCGGAGGTGCTGCCGTGTATCTTCGACCTGTTCACGCAGGTCCACCAGCCCAGTGGCCGGCCCCAGGGCGGCCTGGGGATTGGTCTGGCGCTGGTACGACAGCTGGTCGAAATGCATGGCGGCACCGTAACGGCTGCCAGCGACGGCCCCGGCATGGGAAGCGAGTTTATCATCCGGCTGCCGTTGTCCGTTGAGCGCATGGACGATGAACCCGATACCGATGGCGAGGCCATCACCTCGGTGCAATCTGCCCCCAATACGGCGCCACCGCGTCCGAAGGCGCGTCATCGGATCCTGGTTGCCGACGACAACCCGGATGCGCGCGAGAGTCTTGCGATCCTGCTTTCCTTGAGCGGACATGAAGTATTTCGCGCTCAGGACGGCAGCGAGGCGCTACAGGAGGCCGAACGCTGTCGGCCGAATGTCGCGCTGCTCGACATCGGCATGCCGCACGCGAACGGGTACGAGGTCGCGCGCCGGATCCGCGGTGAGCCCTGGGGACGCGACATGGTCCTGGTGGCCCTGACGGGCTGGGGTCAGGACTCCGACCGGCGTCGGTCACACGAAGCTGGCTTCAACAGTCATCTCACCAAGCCGGTGGACCCAGGCGTCCTGGATGAGCTCCTGGAGCGCGTTTCTTAGCAGGCTATCGGCCTGCTCCTACGTTCACTTAGCCGATTTGCGGAAGCGATACGCACGTCGCTCGCGGTAGCCTGTGGCTGCATTGCACAGGTGCATGCACGCCGCCGACCAATTTTCCTTGACGAGCAGCGCGGCTGCGAGCGGACCACACATGTATAGATTCTTAAGATCGATCCCGTGCCTGGCGCTGCTGGTGATGCTGTGGCTGCCGCACGCATCCTTTGCCCAGAGTCAGTCGCCCCTACAGGAGTGGCAGTACTCCGGTGGTGTCATTCTCGCGCGGCTTTTTGACCCCAACCTTCCGCCGTGGCGGATCATCGCGGGCGCGGCCGCCGAGGTCCAGCCGGTCTATGACGGGGCGCGTGCCTATCAGGTCAGCGGCGGCCCGGTGGTGAACGTGTATTACCGGGACATCTGGTATTTTTCGACCGGCGAGGGTCTGGGATACAACTTCCTGCGCGGCGATCACTACCAGGTCGGGGTCGGCCTGAGCTATGACCTGGGCCGGGAAATGCACGTGGACGGCAAGAATCTGGACGGCATGGGCGATATAAAGGCGGCGCCCGTCGCCAAAATGTACGGTTCGGTGGTCCTGTCGAAGAAATTTCCGATGATTCTGCGCGTTTCGGCGCGGCAGTATCTGGGCGGCGCCCAAGGCGCCGTGGGCAATGCATCGGTGTACCTGCCGCTGCCCGGCAGCTCGAAGACCTTCGTCATGTTCGCCGGGCCCTCAATCACGATGGGCACGCGACACTATCTGCAGACTCTTTATGGCGTCAGCGAACAGCAGTCCATAGAGTCTGGCCACCCGGAATATCTCATCAACAGCGCCGGCACCAGTGACGCCGGTGTCGGCTTCAGCGCCACCAAGTTCTTCGGCCAGCATCTGCTCATCAATCTTGACACTGCCATCAGCCAGGTTCGCGGCACACCAGCGAAAAGCCCCATCATCGAGACACGGACTCAGCGGGTCCTCGCCCTGTCGTTCGAGTATCAGTGGGAATAAGCGCCCGTGCGTGATGGGCATTCAGGACCTGGATCTGATCGAATTCCGCGTTGACCTTCAGGTGATCGAACAGCGTCACACCTAGTCCGCCGACCTGGCTGCCCGGCGCCTTGAAATTGACCCACAGATTGGTTGGCGCGCAGGTAGGAAACAGCGGACTATTGCACCGTGGCGGCTTGAGGTTTTGCCATCACATCAGTGCCGCCAGCACTCGTGGTATGCGCCTGCGCCAGCAGTTGACTGCAGTCCTGATCCTTGGCGAGACCCGGATCGATAAAGGCGAGCATAGCTGCGACGGGAGTGAGCAGTGTGCCCAATGCCGCCGCGACACCACCCTGCTTCAGCAGTTGCCCTTTGTCCGGTTGGAAGGAGGGCTTGGTGAGCTGTCCTTTGATGTCCACTGGCGCCCGCACGCGCACCAGGTGGAACTTCTTTGGCTGGCCGTGAATGGTCAGATCGAGCTGTTCGCTGCCCAGATTGACTTTGCCGCCACCGGTGATCAGGACATTCCGGGTATCCAGTACAATGCTCTGCGCCTGCGCGGTGCCATCCATCACATCAAACCTCGCCACGCCACAGCGGATGGGGGCACGCTGCTGGTCCTTGGTGAGCAGCAGCCCCAATCCGGCCAGATCGATCCCCGTCAGTTCCGCAAATGCCGAGCGAATCTCCCCGTGCGGTATGACCGCGGCGAAACTGCCATCGGCATCTGCCATCACGTTGTGGACCGAGTCGCCACGACCTTTGATCACGGCCCGCGCCTGCAGTATGCCGGTGAGTGGCGCCGCACTGGCGGGGCCTGAGCCCTTGAGCTGATCCAGATTGACGTTGCTAGCACGTACATCCATTCGAACCCGTGGAATATTCTCGCGCGCATCGATATTGATGGTCCCACTCAGGCGCCCCTGCGGCATTTCGAACTGCACCGGATCAAGCGCGAGCACACCATCCTGCAACTTCGCATGCAGGGCTACGTGGGTGAAGGGCACTTTGCCAGCTTCGATTGACGTCGCGCTGAACTGAAGATCGGCGTCCATGGCCCTGATCCGGTTGGTCGCAAGATGCGCATCCGGAAACAGCATGGTCGGTTTGCCCTTTGGTGCCGCCACGGGTGCGCGGTCCGCGCCGGGATCTGCGCGATCCAAGGCACCGGCGGTTGCGGCGCGACTGCCGGTCACCGCGCCCAGGTCCGCCAGGTACAGGTGAGCGGAATTCAGTTTGGCCGTGACGATGGGGCGATTATGCGAGGCATCCACCTCGACACTGCCGCCGATGTCACTGCGCCCCAGCTGCCCCTTGATGTCGCGAACGACAAAGTGCTGGCCGTCGCGGGTAATCTGCGCCTGCAGCTGATACGGAGGGGTGTTCGGCAATGCAAGTTGAGTCAAGTAAAACAACTCGGCCAGATCCGGACCGCGCAGGGCGACCTGCAGTTCGAGTTGTCCAAGGTCGAAGGGCTTGAGAACTCGACCTGCAGCGTCGATTTGATTCTCGGCGGCGCTGATGCTGAGCTTGAACGGATAGGGGTGCTCGGGGTTCACGGCAAGCAGCGCACCGCCGGATACCTCCAGCGTGAAGGGCTGGGTGTTGATGGTACCCCGCGCCAGGATGTGCAGTGCCTGGGGATCCTCCGCCGCGGAGTGTTCATGGGCCTCGATGGTCCCCCTGATCTGCAACCGGCGCGGATCGTCGACCAGCGCCACGGTTCCGGATTGGATGATCAGTTCGTGAATGGCCGGCAAATTGAATGGCTTGGAGGCCGTCTTGGCGGCACTCATCGGAGCAGTATTGGCGTCGGTCCAGTTCGCACGGCCCGAATTCTCCTGGTGCAGGTACAAATCCGGCGCGTCGATTTCCACCCGGCGCAGGATCAAATGCCCCGAGAACAGCGGCCGCAGTTCGACCTGCACCTGTAAGCGCTTCAGCTGCAACAAAGGGCGCGGCAATTCCCATGGCGGGTTGGCGACCTGCACGCCCTCCACTGTCAGGGTGGGAGTGGTGGACCACAGGTGGGCACGCAAATGGCCCGTTATCGAGACGTTGCGCCCGGTTTTGGCGCTTACCGCCCGCGCGATGGGTCCTTTGAACAAGTCCCAATCCATGAACAGCAGCAGCGCCAGCAACAGCGCGACAAGTCCCGCAAATCCAATCGCGGTATTGACAAGAATCGAGCGCCGCCGCGGCGTCATGGCCGACCACTTTTCCGGTTAGGTTAGATGTGGCCCTTACTCTCCACCGATGTGCGGTGCATTCCCGTCGGCAACCGCCCCCAGCCCGGGTAAGACAACCGCCAAGACACGCAAGGTGCTATGGATACAGTCCTTTGGTACATAAGCTCGGCGGCGTAGGACTGGGCTTACCGCATCATTTACGTTCCGCCGAATCTGGCAACCGAATTTGCCTGCGATCATCCTCGCCACTTGGGATTTTCCGGTCATGTGCTGAGTCAGAAGCAAAAGGGAGACTTAAATGACATATCGGAACACGCTGATTGAGCGAACGCGACAATTCGAATCGCAGCGTGACGAGCCGGCGGTGCTCGATTATTTGCAGCTGCGCAACCGCCAGTGTCTGTATGACTGGCAACTGCGGCGGGCGGAATTCGAGATGTCCTCGCGCCGCGCGCGCGCTAACGAGCGGCAGAGCCGTAGCGCGATCTAGATCCCGCTCAGGACCGGCCTGTGATGCAGTGCATCACCAGCCTCGGCCGGGCCCGTCAGGCACGGGGGCGAAACGGCCCTCACGGCCACTACAGCGGATTACGGCCGCGGATAATCCGAATGATGATCACGACCACCGCAATGACCAGGAGGATGTGGATGAAGCCACCGAGCGTGTACGAGGACACCATTCCCAGCAGCCACAGAATCACCAGAAGAACTGCGATAGTTTCCAACATGAGCCTCTCCCCCTAACCATCGGATTGGGTCGCAGTGTGCGTACGGGTACACCGCTTGCGTAGCCGTGGCAGTTCCTGTTGAAACGTCAGCCGGGTCCCCCAGGTTGGGTTTGACTCTCAGTCCTGGGCGACGCGTCGAATCATCGCGATCAGCTCATCGGGATCGCCACCTTTGGGAATCACGGCGGCAGCCCCACCATTCAAAGCATGGGTGGCCAGTGGATCGATGTCATAGCCACTGTGAATCACGATGCGCGTTCTGTTGCTTGCGGCTCGCAGCTGCGGCACCAGCGGCAAGCTGCTGATTCCGCCGAACAGCAGATCCAGTACGAGCACATCGGGCTGATGGGCCGTGACCACCCCAATGAGATCGCGTTGCGCGGTAATTTTTGCCACGCACAGCAGCCCCGGACTGGCGTTCACGAGCTCCGCCAGCATCAGACACAGGTCATCGCTGTCATCGGCAATGGCCACGCGCACCGGCTGCGGGACAGTTTTGGAATCGGCCGTCACGGGATCTCCGGGGGAAACCCCTTTGATGTTACCCGAGCCGGCCGATCAGTGGTGCCCTACCCTTACCCCGGGGCCCTATTGAGGGGACCTTATTGGGGGGCCCTTACCGACGGGACAGGAAGAATCCTGCCGTGACGGCTACCAGTGCCGCCAGGCCGATCACGGGCCAGGGCCGCTCGTGGACGAACTCATCAGCGGCCGACACCGCATTACGCCCGTGGTCCGTGAGAGTCTCCAGGTCGTCCGCCAGCCGATCGCGGGCCTGCGTCAGGGATTTCTGCAGCCGCGAGCGGGCCTCCGCGGCCTGGTCGCCCATGACATCCACGGTGCTCTTCAGCAACGCCTCGGCATCGGCAACGAGGGAGTGGAAGTCCTTGGCGGACTCAAGGGCAGCCTGCCGCGTGGCCCGCGCCGCCCTGACGCCCGCATTTCGACGATTCGCGCTGTTGTGGCCTGCGCGGCCTGCTGTCACTGATGTCATTGCCAAATCTCCACTGGGTTGCCGTAAAAGGCGAGATTGGCCCGGTTGGGGGACGGGGCCTGCCAGCGAAACGGGGCCTTGCAGCGTCAGAGGCGGCTTACCTTCAGTCCCCAAGCCGCTGCGGGCCGCCTGTCGGCCCTGTCAGACGAATCCCACAAGCCCGGGCGGCGGGCGGCTGACGGTGTCGGCCTGCAACGGTGTGCAGGCTACGCTTGCGACAAAGAGTAGGTAGGGGCGCACATGTACGGCGGTCCTGACCGGATGCTCTGCTAGAATTCGGAATATTGAACGATCGGGAGAAGCGCTTATGGTACGCGTACTCATTGCAGATGATCATGCGTTGATCCGATCCGGACTGATGCAGCTGCTGCAGGAAGATCGCTCGATACGCGAAATGGGTGAAGCCGCGACCGGCGAGCAGACTCTCGATAAATTGCGCGAAAGCCGCTGGGACCTGTTGTTGCTGGATATCAACATGCCGGATCGCAGCGGCCTCGATATCCTCAAACATGTGCGCTCCGGATTCCCCGACACGCGCGTGCTCGTCCTGAGCGGTTACCCGGAGCGACAATACGCACGCAATGTACTGCGCGCGGGTGCCAGCGGGTATCTGGCCAAGGACGCCGCCAGCGAGGAGCTGGTCAGGGCCGTGAAGATGGTGATCCAGGGGCGCCGTTATGTCAGCGCCTCCCTCGCCGAGCTGCTGGTCAATGATCTGGACGTCGATTCCGAGCAGCCGATTCATTCCCAGTTGTCAGAACGCGAGTTCCAGATCTTCTGCAAGATTGCGGTGGGCAAGTCGGTGTCGGATATCGCCGAGGAACTGTGTCTGTCGGTGAAGACCGTCAGCACCTATCGCAGCCGTGTCCTCGAGAAAATGAGCTTCACCAGCAATGCCGATATTACGTCGTATGCGTTGCGTAACGGCCTGATGCAATAATCGGCAATGTAGGACGGCGCCGGATACCGTTGCCTGGCCCGTTGGCTATGCTCATTGAGTGATAAATCCGACCATCAACCCTTCACTCAGTGGGCGCTCCGGTGCGCTGCGCATTCTGCTGGTGGAAGACTCGGAGCTGCTGGCCGAGCGGTTGCGTGAAGTGCTCGGGCAGATCGTCGGGGTCGAGGTGGTCGGCACGGTGGTGGATGAACGGGCCGCCGTCGACATGGCCCGCGATAGAGATATCCATGTCCTGATACTTGATCTGCAGCTCAAGCAGGGCACCGGTTTCGGTGTACTGCGCTCGCTGGGGCCAAACCGGCCCGCGATCATCGTGTTCACCAACTATGCACTGCCGGAGTATCGGCGTCGCGCCGAGCAGCTCGGGGTGGAGTATTTTCTGAACAAGTCGCTGGATTTTGAACGCCTGCCCGAGGTCATCAGGACCTTGGCGGAAGCGCCGCATTCCTAGCGGGCCGTTTGCCTAGACAGTCCCCAAGATCGGGGCCATCACGGTAATTGCGGTGCCCTGCCCCGCAACCGACTGCACTTGGAACTGACCACCGATGGCGCGCATTCGATGGCGCATGCTGCCCAATCCGTGGCTGCCGAGGGTGCGGAGGCGATCCGGGCTGATCCCCACACCATCATCCGCGACGAACAGCGACACGGCCCGCTCGCCCCGATCCGCCCGCACCTTGATCGTGACCCGGCTGGCGCGCGCATGGCGAGCGACGTTCCGCAGCGACTCCTGCAGGATTCTGAACAGGGCGATGCCCACCTCCTTGGTGAGCGCGGGCTCCGGCAGCGGCAGCTCCAACTCACACTCCAAGGCCGCCTCGGCACAGGTCTCCTCGACCAGCCAGCGCGCGGCCGCGTAAAACCCCAGATTGTCCAGCAGCGTCGGTCGCAGCTGTTCGACCATGCGCCGCTTGAAGGCAATGCCGGTCTCCAGGGCACGCTCCAGTCGATCCCAGCGGGCGATCACCTCCGGATCGGTGCTGCCAATCCGCCTGCGCAGCCAGGATAGATCCATTTTGGCGCCGACCAGCGCGCCACCAAGTTCATCATGCAGTTGCCGCGCGAGCAGAATCTTTTCGGACTCTGCGATGGTCTGCAGGTTCGCCGCCAGCTCTGACAGCTCAGCGGCGCGCTCATCCAGGCTCTCCGGCGCTCCGGCGGCTGGATTATTCTGCTCCATAGTTGCGACACTCCCCGCGCGCTGCTCGCGCAGTGCAACGTCGAATATACCCTTTGCGGGTCGCCACGCGGGCTGGTGGACGCGCACGCGCACGTAGGCCAGATCTTACAGCCCAGCTGGCCTTCTCGCTGCACTTGAGCGGGGCAGGATCTGCAAGACTGGGACTAGCACAGTTTCGGAGGCTCGCCTTGTGCCCACCACTGCCGGCTCGCCTGACTGCACCCCTATGCGCGGCGCTGCTGTTGACGGCATGCTCGACGGTTCCGCCCGGACGGGACTATCCCCGTGCGCCCTCCACGGCGCTGGCTCACCCGGAAACGACGAGCTTCGGGGCGCGCTTCAATTCCCTGGCGACGGACCATTCCGGCGCGTCCGCGTTTCATATCCTGACCGCGGGCGTCGATGGGTTGCTCACACGCATCCAGATGATCGATGCGGCCCAGCAAACCCTCGACCTGCAGTATTTCATCTTCCGCGGCGACACCACCGGGCAGCTGATCCTCGATGCTCTGACCCGCGCCGCGGCCCGCGGCGTGGCGATTCGGCTGCTGGTCGATGATGGCGATACGGCGCCGGGCGACGAGCAGGTCCTGGCGCTGCGGACCCAGCCGCACACGCAGGTGCGCGTGTTCAACCCGTTTCGCTATCGCGGGCACAATCGCCTGCTGCGCGCCTTGGAGTTCGCCGGCAACTCCGCACGACTTGACTATCGCATGCACAACAAGCTGCTGGTCGTCGACAACACTCTGGCGCTGATCGGCGGCCGCAATATTGGCAATGAGTACTTCCAGATCGATCCGCAGTTCCAGGTCGCGGACGATGATGTCTTTGTCGCAGGTGCGGTCGTCCACACTCTCTCGCGCAGCTTCGACGAGTACTGGAACAGCGAGCTTGCTGTGCCCGCCGAAGCGCTGTCGCACCCAGGCGCCAAGCAGCTCCGGAGGCGCAAATCCCCGGCGCGCGTCGCGGGAGTGGACTACTCCGCCCGCATCGCCAGCGGCGAGCCCTTCGCCGATCTTGTGGATGGCAAACTGGCCCTGGTTTGGGCCACGGCCCAGGTGCTGTGTGACAGCCCGGACAAGAAGCGCACGGACTCGGGCGAACCCGGACAGCTCATGGTCCGCAACGTGCTGGCCGCTGCGCGCCAGGTCCAGCACGAATTCCTCATGATCAATCCCTACGTCATCCCGACCATGGGCGAATCGGCGATGCTCGAAGCGCTGCGTCAGCGCAACGTGAGCGTCGGCATTGTCACCAATTCCCTGCAATCAACGCGCGACATCCTGGCCTATGCCGGCTACAGCCACTCGCGACCGCAGCTGCTGCGGGAGGGAGTTCAGCTCTATGAGGTGCGCGCGCAGCTTGGCAGCACTCGTGGCAGTGGCCAGAGCGCCCGCATTGCGCATTACGGCACCTACGGCCTGCACGGCAAGCTCATGGTGTTCGACCGCCAGCGCATCTTCATCGGCTCGATGAATTTCGACGAACGTTCACGCCACCTGAATACTGAAATCGGACTGATCATTGACAGCCCTGACCTGGCCGATGCGACCGCGGCACGATTCAACAACATGGCGCAGCTGCAGAACGCCTATCGGCCATCCATCGTCAACGCACAGTCAGCACGGGCGGGGAATCTGCAATGGACCACCCAGGAGAATGGGGTGGTGGTCGTTTACCCGAAGGAACCCGCCCCCAGCCCGTGGCGACGCTTCCTCGTCGCACTGCTGGCCTGGTTGCCGGTACGCCGCGAACTGTAGGTGAAAAAAATGCCCGCCGGTCCGAGGTGGGAGCGGGCGGGCATTGGTTCCGCGTGTCGCGAAACCTCAGGGGGGACTAGTCGTCCTGGTGCACGGTCAGATCGCTGTGCACATCACGGACATGTTCGGTATCGCGTGCCAGACGGATCGCGATATCGATCGCGTCCTGGGATTGGGCCGTGCCGCTCAGGTAGACGACGCCGTTCGCGTCGGTATCCACATGAATGCGGGCGAGGCTGGTGAGATGTTCCGCTGCCAGGCGCGCCTTGACCTTGGTCGTGATGATCGAATCACGCACATACGCCGTGGTCCCCTGGTCCACGCTCTTGGCATCCGCGTCGCGCTCGTCGGCCAGGACGACCAGGGGGCTGCAGAGCACCGCTGCCGCGATCAGCGCCTTGATGACTCCTGTCTTCACACACTTTCTCCTGACGTTTCAGCACACGGTCGCCAGCCTAGCGGCCCACCCGGCGCCGGTCAGCGGAAATTCGACGGCAGGCGGCGTAGTCGTGCGCCTACGGGGCAGCGCATTGGCAAGCACCTACGCAGCAGGGGAATGCGCTCTGACAGGCGCGCGGCAACTCGCACGCCACCATGCCGTGCTGCCGCCCCATCGAGCAATCCGAAGCGGAGGATCATTGACCTTGAAAGCGACCAAAAGCGCTACCGCCGTCCTCGAGTTTGCCAATTCCGGGCACCGCCGCCGCAGGGCGGGGGCGAACCTCAAGCAAGGCGCGATGAGCCACACCGATCACAGCGTCCGCGCCACCGTGCTGGGCTTGCTGAACGAGGCGCTGGCGACGAAAATCATCTGCGTTTTGCGCTACCGGCGCCATCATTTCATGGCACGTGGTCTGGCCGCGCAGCGCATTGCCGAGGAGTTCCTGGTGCATGCGGATGAGGAGTTGTCACACGCTGACCTGATCGCCGATCGGATCGTACGGCTGGGCGGCGAACCGGACTTTTCGCCCGCAACGCAGTCGACCGCTATCGCGGCCTGATCGCGGACTTCGGGGAAGACGATCCGACCACAGGACGGATGCTGCAGGGCATTCTCGGGGTGGAGGAAGCGCATGCTGCGGAGCTGGCCGATTTGCTGCAAGGCGACATGCGCGGCAAATAGGCCGCGGGGCGCACTGCGGTATGCTGTGTGGCGCTTGCGCCGGAGGCTGCCGTGTCGGAGAGGTCCAATCGCATCATTGTCACGGTCGTCGGTCATGATCGCACGGGCATCATTGCCGAAACCTCCCGCGTCCTGGCCGATGCCGGCGCCAACATCGTCGATATTTCCCAAACCCTGCTCGGGGAGTTCTTCGTGATGATCCTGCTGGCCGATATGACTCACGCGGCCATCGGGCTGGATGCCCTGAAGCTGCAATTGCGGGGCAAAGCCGCTCAATTGGGTCTGCGCATCGACGCCCAGCACGAGGATGTCTTCAAGTTCATGCATCGCGTCTGAACCATGCGCAGCGTCCATTTTGAACCCGAGGAGATCCTGGAGACCGTGAAGATGGTCCAGATGGAGAATCTGGATATCCGCACGATCACCATGGGGATCAGCCTGCGCGACTGCGCGCACCCCGACCTTGCGCAGTCGGCGCAGCGCGCCTACGAGAAGATCTGCCGCTATGCCGAGCGGCTGGTGAGTGTCGGCGATCAGCTGCAGAGCGAGTACGGCATTCCGATCATCAATCGGCGCATTTCGGTCACGCCCATCGCCCTGGTCGCGGAAAGTTCGGCGGCCGATGACTACGTGGCCATGGCGCAGGCGCTGGACCGCGCGGCCGTTGCGGTGGGGGTGAACTTCATCGGCGGCTTCTCTGCCCTGGTCCATAAGGGGCTCACGCCAGGGGATCGCAAGCTGATCGATTCCCTGCCCCAGGCGCTGGCCGTCACCGAGCGGGTCTGTGCCTCAATCAATGTGGCAAGCACCAGGGCCGGCATCAACATGAGTGCCGTCAGTCGGATGGGGGAAATCATCCTGGAGTGCGCCAGCGCCACGGCGCACCGCGATGGCCTGGGGTGCGCGAAGCTGGTGGTGTTCTGCAATGCCGTGGAAGACAACCCCTTCATGGCTGGCGCCTTCCATGGCATCGGTGAGCCCGAATGCGTCATCAACGTCGGCGTCAGTGGCCCGGGAGCCGTGCTATCCGCAGTGCGCCGCGCACCTGAGGCGGATCTGGGGGAACTGGCCGCCATCATCAAGCGCACGGCCTTCAAGATCACCAGGATGGGCGAACTGATCGGACGTCGGGCCTCGGAACGGCTGGGCATCCCCTTCGGGATTGTCGACCTGTCGCTCGCACCCACGCCGGCCCAGGGGGACAGCGTGGCCCAGATCCTGGAGGCCATGGGCCTGGAGCGGGTCGGCACCCATGGCTCCACGGCCGCCCTGGCCATGCTGAATGATGCGGTCAAGAAGGGCGGTGCGATGGCCTCCTCCCACGTCGGGGGACTGTCCGGGGCCTTCATTCCGGTCAGCGAGGACATCGGCATGATCGAGGCGGCCCAGGCCGGTACCTTGACCCTGGACAAGCTCGAGGCCATGACTTGCGTGTGTTCGGTGGGGTTGGACATGATCGCGGTGCCCGGGGATACCCCAGCCACGACGCTGGCGGCGATCATTGCCGATGAGGCTGCCATCGGCATGATCAATCGTAAAACCACCGCCGTGCGCATCATCCCGGCGCCCGGCAAGACGGTGGGCGACTGGGTCGAATTCGGCGGCCTGCTGGGACGGGCCCCCGTCATGGCGGTGCACCGGCAGTCCAGCCAGGACTTCGTCCGCCGGGGTGGGCGCATCCCCGCTCCCATCCAGGCTCTCAACAATTGAGCCGTAGGAATTGAACCGCGACAGTTAAATCAAGCACCTGCCCGGGCACTCGTGTATGCTCCGCCCCGGCTCGTGATCTTTCAGCCTTGTTTGCAATGACCTTTGTCCACACCGACCTTCAGTCAAACCGACAATCGGCTGCGCCCAGGCGGGCGCTGCTTCCCGTCAAGAAGCTGCACCTCAAACAAAGTATCCGCGAACCAGGAGGCAGGCCTTCCTGCCGGATGTTCTATTTTTATTTCGTGAGTAACTGTTAGTGACCAAATTATTTGTTGGAAATCTTCCCTTCTCTGCAACTGAAGAGGCGGTCCGCGCCCTGTTCGAGAAGCATGGCACGGTCGAGAAAATCGCGCTGATCACCGATCGTGAGACCGGTCGTCCCCGCGGCTTCGGCTTCGTGGAAATGGCCAATGCCGATGCCTCTCGCGCCATGTCGGCGCTGAACGGCACCGATTTTGAGGGTCGCAGCCTCAAGATCGACGAGGCCCAGGCGCGTGAGCGCAGCGGCGGCGGCGGCGGTGGCGGCGGTGGTGGCAATCGCGGCTATGGCGGCGGTGGTGGTGGTGGCGGTGGTGGTGGTGGCGGCGGTCGCCGCTACTAAGCACCGCGCCTCGGTTCCGAGGCATAGCGCTGGCGGGCTTCCGGAGACCCTTTGAGGGTCCCTCCGGAAGCCCGTGATCATGGTTTCCTACCCAATGGATCGTCGTGATGAAGACGAAGAGCTACCTTGTCCAGGACGATTGCCAGCGCATCATGCATGCTGCAGTCGCCCATGCCCGCGCCAAGAACTGGGCGGTCAGCATATGCATCTGTGACGACGGTGGTCACATCCTGCGCGTTGAGCGCTTGGATGGCGCCCCGCCCTTCACCGCGCAGATGGCAGTGGCCAAGGCGACCACTGCGGCCCTCGGGCGCCGGGAATCCAAAAGCTTCGAAGATGTCATCAACCAGGGCCGCACCGCGCTGGTGACGGCGCCGCTACAGGGCCTGCTCGAAGGTGGTGTCCCCATCATCGTCGATGGCCAGGTCATCGCGGCGGTCGGCGTCTCGGGCGTCAAGTCGATCGAGGACGCCGAAATCGCTCGCGCCGGCATCGCGGCGCTGTAATTCAGCCGACCGGTTCGATCACCGGCCGCGTTTTTCCCTGCCAGCGAAAAAGCCAGGTCGCGCCCTTGCGCAGGTGTGTCACCAGCGCCGGGCGGAAAATCCCCACACAGGTTCCACCACTGCGCCGGACGCTGGGGTAAATCACGCCCAATGACCCCGCCGCCAGCAGGCGCTCCGCCAACAGCTGCGAGGCCACATAACTGTCGGGAGCCAGACAAGGCATGAACGCGGGCGCCGCACGCAGATCGTGCAACGATGCGCTCACGTCAGCCTGGTAATCGTCGTAGGTGACTTCCTCTTCGAGGCGGCCGATTTCGGCAAGCTGCACGGTCTTGTGAAAGGCAACCTCCGCCTGCGCGGTGCGCAGCTCGAAGGCCGCATACCAGGCACCACGCTCCGGACCGTTGAAGCGGCTGCCGAACGGGTGGGCATGGGTAAAGGCCGCATTGACGGTGCGGTAGTAAGGCACGCCGAAGACCAGCTCGTGCACACCGATGCCCGCTGCGCGCTGGTTTTCGGCGAGCAGGCGGTCATTGGTCGCATGATCCAGATCGAACAGGTCGGCCAGATGCGCTTCATTCTCGGCGATGAGCCCCAAGACGCTGCCCGGCTCACTGTATTGGGAAGGAATGAGCCGGTGCGTGTCATAGCGGCGAACCAACGTGAGCGGTGGCAGCGCGAAGCCGGCACGGGTCACACGCCGCCCCGCCGGGCGTCGAGCAGGCGCCGCACGGTCTGCAGCGCCGGCACTCCGCCGCGGACCAGGTAGGACAGCGGTGTAGCGCCCGCGAACAGGCGGTTCGTATTCGGCAGTTGCACCCACTGATCCGCCAGTGCGCGCGAGTGCAGGATATGCAGCGCCTTGAAGATGCCGATCAGATACGACACACGCAGCAGTCGGTCGGCCTCCAGCACCTTACCCGCCGGGGCGCGCTTGAGCTCGTAGTACGGGCCATTGCTGACGCCGCCGAGCAGTGCCCGCGCATCCTCATCGCGGACCTGCCAGCGTGCCATGATGTTGAAGAACGCCTTGAGGCCGGAGGCGCTGAGACGCTCGCGCTCGGCGCGGGAGTTCAGATCCACCAGCGGTGAGGGTTCGTAACGCGATTCCGGATAGGTTAGTGCGGCCATCCATTTCTCCTGGATGGGACATACTACACTCCGGATCAGTAGTACTCAAATTTGCCCCGGGAAGGGTGACAGCTTCCCGCGGGAGAAGTTCCCAGGGCCAAATTGGGCTTGCCGGCAACCATCAGTGCTGCGAGCATTGCCGCCCACCATGCAAGTCAACCACCAAAAGCCCGCCGCGTTGGGCTGCGCACCGTCCGACGCAGGAGTTTCCATGTCCAGATTTTCCGCTCGCCGCCCCGCCTGCCGCTTACTGCTCGTCCTGCCCCTGCTCGCGCTGGGCAGTTGCGGTAATGGCAACCTGGGTGCCGTGATCACCGTGCCCAATGCGGTCGTGGTTGCGGACCTGAATGGTGACGGCCTGCCCGATGTGGCGGTCGTCGCGGCCCAGATCGATCAAACCGGGCTGACGCAGCCGCCGGGCCTGCTCGGGACCATGCTGAACATCGCGGCGACGCCGGGTACATTTCAGTCGACCGTCCAGTACGAGACTTCCAGCGCCCCCCCTTCCGGGCTGGCTGTCGGGGACCTGACCGGCAACGGTAGCCATGACCTGGTGGTTGCCAACTTCAATGCCGGCACGCTGTCCTTGTTCATGGAGACCACCCCGACCTCGGCCGTGTACAACAACAAGGCGATAACCATCACCGTGGGCGGCCACCCCAACGATGTGCAAATGGCCGATATCAATGGCGATGGCCTGCCGGATCTGATCGTCGCGGATGACACGGGCCAGGTGACGTACCTGATCCAGAATTCGGCCAGCCCGGGCACTTTCCTGGCAGGAGTGAGCCTGCCGATCACCAATCGTGGGGTCTCCGTGGCGGTGGGCGATCTGAACGGCGATGGCCTGCCGGATCTGGCGGTCAGCAGCTTCGATCAGAACGGTGACTTCGGCCTGGTGACCATTTACTACCAGGATCCGAGCGCTGCGGGCACGTTTCTGCCCACCCCCACCACGATTGTCGCCTTGGGCGAACCTGCCCAGATCCGGATTGCGGACCTGACGGGAAATGGTTCCAACGACCTCATCCTGGCGTGCCAGGGACTGGGCGCGGCCGGCGATGCGACGGCCGACCCGAGCTCTTCGGCCTACGCCGAAGCGCTCTTTGGCGCGATGGTCATCCTGCAAAATGCCGGCAGCCCCGGCACCTTTGCCACGCCGGTCATGTATGCGGCGGTCGAAGGATCCATCAGTCTGGCCATTGGCGATCTGAACAATGACGGGTTGCCGGACATCGCGATGGTCAGCTTGTATCCGCAAGGCCAGGGCTACGTTATCACCCTGCTGCAGAACGCCAGCAGCCCCGGCACTTTCGGCGGCGCCGCCTCGTATGCGGGCAGCGGGCAGCCGGTATCCATTGCCATCGCTGATCTCGACAAGGACGGCCTGCCGGACCTGGTGACGGCGGATTCGACCGGCGCCGTTTGGTACAAGAACCAGTCGAGCAGCCCGGGCACTTTTGCGGTACAGGCGCAGATCGGACAGCTCGGAAACCAATAGGCGTTCAGGTACGGGTGGCCCGCTGCAGATTCGATCGGGTCACTCCGTACGGGCGCGGCAGCGTAGCCATCAGCCCCCGCGCAGCACCAGCACTCCTGCACCGACGTGTTCATGCGCGAATCAGCCGCAGCAGTTCCTCGGTCTTCTCCCGCATCAGCGCCGGGTTGCCACGGGATTCGACGTTCAGGCGCACCAGCGGCTCGGTGTTGGAACCGCGCAGATTGAAGCGCCATTGCGCGAACTCCACCGACAAACCGTCGGTAAAGTCCACGTTCAACGCCGCACCCGCATAGACTTTCTGAGCGCGGGCGATGACCTCGCTCGACTGACCATCGAGGTGCGTGTTGATTTCGCCGCTGGCCGGAAACATCCGCATGCGATCACCCACCAGCTGTGACAGGGTTTTGCCGGATTCGCAGATCACCTGCAGCACCAGCAGCCAGGGAATCATGCCGCTGTCGCAATAGGCGAAAGTCCGAAAATAGTGGTGGGCGCTCATCTCCCCGCCATAGACGCCATCGACTTCGCGCATCTTCTGCTTGATGAACGCATGTCCGGACTTAGAAAGCACCGGGACTCCCCCGGCGCGGGTCACCACATCGATCGTGTTCCAGGTCAGGCGCGGGTCGTGCACGATGCGGGCGCCGGCTTCGCGCTTCAGAAACACTTCGGCGAGCAGGCCGACCAGGTAGTAGCCCTCGATGAAAGTGCCCTCCTCGTCGAAGAAGAAGCAGCGATCATAGTCACCATCCCAGGCCAGCCCCACATCGGCGCCCGCCTCGAGCACTGCCGTGCGCGTGGCCTGTCGATTCTCCTCAAGCATGGGATTGGGCACGCCATGCGGGAAGCTGCCATCGGGCTCATGGTTCAACTTGATGAACTGGAACGGCAGATGCGGCGCCAGCAGGTCCACGATCAGGCCGGCACCGCCATTGCCGGCATTGACGACCACCTTTAACGGCTTGAGCCGTTCAGGCGCGACATAGCCGAGCAGGTGCTCGACAAAGCGTGCGCGGATGTCGAGTGGCTGTTGCGTGCCGGCCTGAGCATGGCGGGCGGGAAATCTGCCGGCCTCGATCGCTGCCTGGATGTCCTTCAGTCCGGTATCGGCGCTGATGGGTCGGGCGCCCTCGCGCACGAACTTCATGCCGTTGTAGTCCGGAGGATTGTGGCTCGCGGTGACCATGATGGCGCCGTCGAGTTGCCATTGCCAGCAAGCGAAGTAACTGCCCTCGGTCCCGCACAGACCGATATCCAGCACATCGACGCCCGAGTCGGTGAGCCCGCGCGTCAGCGCGCGCGCCAGGCCCGGACTGGTCTCACGGATGTCATAGCCCACCGCCACGGTGCGCGGCTGCACGAAGCCGGCATAGGCACGACCGATGTCGTAGGCCAGTGGCTCGTTGATTTCATCTGGAATGCGACCCCGGACATCGTAAGCCTTGAACGCGGTCAACTTCCTCATCAAGGCTTCCCACTGTCCTGGCGCCCGTACTGATCCTGCAGCCGCACGATGTCATCGTCTCCCAGATAGGACCCGGATTGCACTTCGATCAAATGCAGCGGAATTTTGCCCGGATTCTCGATGCGATGGGTCACTCCGACCGGGATGAAGGCGGATTGGTTCTCTTCCAGCAGGAATACTTCCTCGCCGCGCGTAATGCGCGCCGTACCGGAGACCACCACCCAGTGTTCGGCGCGATGATGATGCAGCTGCAGCGACTGGCTCGCGCCCGGGTTGATACGCACCCCATTCACGACGAAGCGCCCCCCGCTTTCGATGCGGTCATAGCTGCCCCAGGGACGAAACACCTCGCGATGCAAGGAGTGCTCATAGCGTCCCTGTTCCTTGAGCCGGTTCACCAGCTTCTTCACGTCCTGGACACGATTGTGGGGCGCGACCAGCACCGCGTCCTTGGTTTCCACGACCACATGATCCTTGAGGCCTACCGTTGCGACCAGGCGGCTCTCGGCGTACAGGTAACAACCCGACGAATCCTCGAGCAGCACATCCCCGTGCGTGACATTGCCCTCCGCGTCCGCATCGCTGGCTGCATACAGCGCCGACCAGGATCCGACATCGCTCCAGCCCGCATCCAGTGGCACCACGACCGCCCCGGTGGTCTTCTCCATGACGGCATAGTCGATGGAATCACTGGGACAGCGCTCAAAGGCCGGTGCTGCCACGCGTGTGAAATCCAGGTCCGTTTGGCCACCCTCGTAGGCAGCGCGGCAGGCCGCGGCTATTTCCGGCGCCAGCTGTGCCAGTTCCGACAGATACCGGCCCGCGCGGAACAGAAACATGCCGCTGTTCCAGTAGTAGTCCCCGGCATCGACGAACTGCCGGGCATGCAGCAGATCCGGCTTCTCGACAAAGCGGGCGATGCGAAATACCTCGCCATGCGGTGCCCCACGCTGAATGTAGCCGTACCCGGTTTCGGGTGTGCCCGGCACGATGCCGAAGGTCACCAGCTGCCCCTGCTCCGCCGCCGGCAGCGCGGTGCGGACTGCCTGCTGGAACACGGCCGTGTCGCGGATCACGTGATCGGCAGGCAGCACCAGCAGCAGTGGATCGACCGCGCCCGCATCACGCAGCGCCGCGAGCGCCGCCAGCGCAATCGCCGGCGCCGTGTTGCGGCCAAAGGGCTCGAGGAGGATGGCCCGCGGGGTGACCTTGAGTGCCCGCAGCTGCTCGGCCACCAAAAAGCGATGCGCCTCGTTGCACACCACCACCGGGGCGGCGCAATCCAGGCCGCCTACCCGCAACGCGGTCTGCTGCAGCATGGTCCGGGGTCCGAGCAGCGCCAGCAGCTGCTTCGGATACAGCTCCCGCGACAGGGGCCATAGCCGGGTCCCGGCGCCGCCGGAAAGAATGACGGGTATCAGCATTGGGCGGGTGGATCGCTTATTAAACAACTGACCCTAATGGTAGGGGCTGACGGGCGCAATGGGCCGAGACCCCCGTCGCAAAGGCTAGGCGGCCGCCGCCAGGGTCCCCAGCACCCGCCGCAGGCTCACGCGCCAATGATCCGGCTGCAGCGCCAGCGCGCTCAGTAATGCCCGCTTGTCGAGCACGCTGTAGCCGGGCCGGCGCGCCGGCGTAGGATAGTCCTCGGTCGCGATGGCCGACACCCGCACACCCGGCGCCAGCAGCCCCAGCGCGGTTGCCTCCTCGGCAATGGCCACCGCGAAGTCATACCAGCTGGCCACCCCGGCATCCGTGAAGTGCTGCACACCGGTGATGTCGGGACGCCGGGCCAGTGCCCACAGCACGCCCGCCAGTGAATCGGCCGCCGTCGGGGTGCCGATCTGGTCGGCGACGACCCGCACCTGGCGCTTCTCGCCCATCACCCGCAGCATGGTGCGCAAAAAATTGGTCCCGTGCGCGGCATACACCCAGGCCGTGCGCAGCACCACGGAGCTGTCAGGCGCCAGCTCGCTCACCGCCTGCTCGCCTTCGAGCTTGGTCAGCCCATACGCCCCCAGCGGCGCCGTGGAGGCATTCGGGGCATAGGGCACGCTGCCGCGGCCATCGAACACAAAATCCGTGGAAATATGCACCAGACGTGCGCCGCTGGCCTGGGCCGCACGGGCCAGGTGGCGCGGCCCCAGGCCATTGACGCGGCGGGCAGCGTCCACCTCGGTCTCGGCCCGATCGACCGCCGTGTAGGCCGCCGCATTGATGATGACGGCCGGACCGTGCGCCCGGAGCGCGTGCTTCACGGCATCGGCATCACCGACATCCAGTTGCGCTCGCGTCAGGCCCGTTGCACTAACATCGGGCGGCGCACTGGCCAACAGGCATCGCCCCACCTGGCCGTGCGCACCGGTGATGAGCACCTTCAAGGGTAGTATTCCGCGTCCCGAAATCCGCCGGCGGCCGCATCGCGAGCGGAGATCACGGGCGCAAGGCCCGCCGGCAGGGGCCACTTGATGCCCAGCTCGGCGTCGTCCCAGCGAATCGCGCGCTCATCCTGCGGGAAGTAGAATTCCGTGCATTTGTACAGAAAGTGCACCGACTCACTTAGCACCATGAACCCATGCCCGAACCCCGGCGGCACCCACAGCATGTGATGGTTGTCGGCGGTCAGTTCCGCGCCCACCCAGCGACCAAAGGTCGGCGAGCGGCGCCGCAGGTCCACCGCCACGTCGAACACGGCACCCGTGACGACCCGCACCAGCTTTCCCTGCGGTTTGGTCAGCTGGTAGTGCAGACCGCGCAGGACATGCTGTTCGGAGCGGTTCTGATTGTCCTGAACGAATTTAAGATGCAGCCCCGCGTCGGCAAACTTGCGCTCGGTCCAGGACTCGAAGAAATGGCCGCGGGCATCCTTGAA
>Ga0182030_10006601_pt1 | contig 24440 bp, 8 predicted proteins | sample 812S3MmetaG_FD_121299 | JGI IMG/M metagenome (GOLD analysis project Ga0182030, IMG submission 121299) | Permafrost microbial communities from Stordalen Mire, Sweden - 812S3M metaG (Illumina Assembly) | ecosystem: Environmental > Terrestrial > Soil > Wetlands > Permafrost | place: Sweden...
ACCTTGAAAATTCACCGACTGCTGCACAACCCGTTTGACAAAACCCCGTGTTTTCGGCCATTTTCTGAGAAAACCGGCGCTTTTCACGCCGGATTCAGGTCATATAAACATACGATAGACAACGGACGGCTAAAAAGAGAGGATGGGGTTCAACAGCACGAGTGGAAATTACGGTGGCGGTTTCGACTCTAAGTGCTGGGACACGAGCCAACCAACATTAAGCAATGAAAAAACTGTCTTCCCGCGCCACCGTCGCCATCTGTTGTCTTTCTCACCACCCCGTGATCGGCCTCAATTTATGAAAATCGTCCGCAACAATCAGAGCATTCTACCCATGAAACATCTGTCTAATCTAATCGTCTGGCCTTTGCTTCTGGCAGGCTGGTGTGCGTATCCGGGTTCTGCCACAGCCCAAACCGAATACTGGGATCCCAGCAATACGCATGGCACCGGAAGCGGTGGCGCTGGAACGTGGAGTTCTGGCACGCCATGGTTTAACGGGACTTCGGATATTGCATGGCCCTCGGGCGGCACCCCGAACTTTGGCGGAACGGCTGGAAGTGTGGCGCTGGGCGCCAACGAAACTGCAAACGGACTGACGTTCGCCACGACTGGCTATACCATAAGCGCAGGCTCCACTCTGACTTTGGGTGGCACTACGCCAACGATCAGCATTCCTTCCGGCACAACCACGATTAATTGCATTATCGCAGGATCGGGCGGATTAACCTACAGCGGTTCCGGGACGCTCGTTTTAGGCGGAGTCGATACTTATACCGGCGGCACGACGATCTCTGGCGGAACTTTGCAGATCGCCGCAGATACCGCCCTGGGCAATAGCAGTGGCGGAGTCACCTTAAAGGGCGGTGGCACGCTCCTCTGGTCTCCCACCAGCGGGCAGTTAGTCGAAAACCGGGCGTTTTCGCTCGGTACTGGCGGCGGCGCCATGACCTTGAAGGGGGCCTACATCTACATGAATGGCACCATCACAGGCGGAGGCGGTATTACAGCAGGCGGCGGCGATATGATCCTACAACCGTCCGGTCAAAACTCGATCGGCACTTGGACTGAGAATAGCAGTGGACGACTCTTTATTGCCACCACGGGCGCAGTTTCAAGCTCGGATACCCTCGCTTTCACGGCCAGCGGTGTCAGCCTTGAGTATGAGACCCTAGCGTCCGCCTCGCCAACATGTGCGATGACGTTTGTCTCCGGCACTGGACTGGACAATCGCATGACCGGCACTTTAACCTTGAACACCGCCAACGCCACCTTTCCCAGCTCTGGCACAATGATATTCAACAATGACAGCCAGGCTTCCGGTGCCATTGTGGTGAACGGAAATTATCCGGCTTTATCGGGAGGCCTCACTATACAGGTGGGCGGTGGTGGCGGCACGCCAGGGAGTTTGACGCTCAACGGAGTAATCAGCGGCGCGCAGTCGCTTACCAAAACCCAGCCGGGCACCCTTATCCTGGGCAACGCGGGCAATTCCTATAGCGGCGGCACGATCGTGACGGGTGGCATCTTGCAGGTCCCTGCGGATGGCGAGTTGGGCAACAGCAGTGCCGGGATCACATTAAGCGGCGGTGGCGAAATCAAATTTGCCAATTATTTTACTGAACCCCGGGCGATTACGCTGGGCACGGGCGGCGGCGTGATTGCAGGCTCCATCCTCCTGACTGGCAACATCACTGGCGGAACCAGTCTGTCCGGCAATAATGGCGATCTGGTTCTTCAGCCCACCGGCAACAACAATTTCAGCACCTTGACGGATACGACTGCCAGCCGGGTATTCCTAAGCAGTGCAGGCGCTTTGGGCACGACGGGGTCACTCGCCACCGTCAATATGAGCACCAGCGGTTCGTATCTAATCTTCGAAAACACCGCTACTACTTCGCCAGCCAACACCATGTCATTTGCCAGCGGCACGATCCTCGCTGCTCGCTCCACAGTTAGTGGACCTTTGACTGTGACCACAGTAGCCGGAGGCGGCGGCGTGACATTCCCTGCCTCGGGCACCATGATCTTCAATGCTGATGGCGACAATGTCGCTATGGGTGCTGTCGTAGTGAATGGAAATTACCCGACTTTAACGGGAAATCTAACGATCCAGATGGGAAGCACGCTTTCAACTGGAGCACTGGGGTCGGTGGGCAGCGCGACGTTGAATGGAGCGATCAATGGCAGTTACGCGTTGACCGTGACTGCGCCGGGCAGCGCTCGTGGCAATATTTTCTTAGATGGAACCAACGGCTACACTGGCAACACCACCAATACCTCGGGCGGACTTACCATTGGGGGTTCGGGTGCGCTTGGCGGCGGCGTTTATGCGGGCAATATTAGTATTGCCAGCCTTGGGTTGTTTACCAACGCCACCTCGGCCAACCAGACTTGGTCGGGAATTATCTCCGGAGCAGGCATGCTGAATCAAAGCGGTTCCGGAACACTAACCCTGACCGGAGTCAACACCTATACAGGCGGCACGACAATCACCGGTGGCATCCTTGATGGCAACGTCGCCGGCTCCATCCCGGCAGGCAGCGTCACGGTTAACGGAGGCACCCTGCAGCTTGACACACCTTCCTCCATGTCGACTGGCGTCATCCTCAACCTAACCAGTTCGCCTTCCAATGGCGCGGTCAACCTCAACTTTACGGGCACCCAGAATATTCTCGCCCTCAATTTCGGCTCGACTTCTTCGGCGCTTGGAAGCTGGGGTGCAATCGGCTCAACTGCCTCCAACCAAAGCGCCGCATTCACTGGCAACGGCATCCTCAATATTACGGGGCAAAACGCCTATTGGGATGTCAGCCAAACAGGTGGCGCGGGAAGCGGAGGGACTGGAAGCTGGGACAGCAGCACGGTGGACTGGTACAACGGGAGTCTGGATGTTACCTGGCCGGTGAACAATGTCGCATTCTTTGAGGGAACGGCTGGAACTGTGACGCTGAACGCCAGCGAAACCGCGGACGGACTTACGTTCACTACGCCCGGTTATTCGATAATTGAAGGCAGTTCAAGCCCTGCTCTTACCTTGGCCGGTACCACGCCCACTATTAGCGTCCCCTCCGGCACCACAACCATTGGCTGCACCCTCGCCGGTTCAGGCGGGTTGACGGAGAACGGTTCCGGATCGCTCATCTTGAACGGGACCAACACTTATACTGGCATGACCACAATTGGCACTGGTGGCACGCTCACCATCAGTGGTGCGGGTGAGTTGGGCAGCGGCACGTATGCGGGCAATATTGCCATCAATGGAGCACTCACTAACGCCACTTCAGTCAATCAGACTTGGTCAGGCGCAATTTCCGGAGCAGGCTCATTGATCCAAAACGGTCCCGGACAGCTTCTCTTGACCGGGGCAAGCTCCTACAGCGGCGGCACGATAGTCAGCAACAGCACTTTGGTGCTCACTGGCGCAAATGATGGCGCTCTCGGCAACGCCAGCGGCGGGCTTACCCTCTCGGGCGGCACTCTCTATTGGTCAAACAATGCTACAAGCTATGGGCCGGTTGTGAGCCGCACGATTACGTTGGGCGCAAGCGGCGGTGAGATTAACGTGCATAACACTTATCCTTATCTGAACGGTCCAATTACCGGAGGAACGGGCCTGACAGTCACCGGAGATGACGTCATTCTACAATCCAGTGCCAACAACGTTATTGGTACTTTGACGGAAATCGGTAACCGCCTCTTTATCGGCACCGTGCCGGCGAGTTACTCTGTGAGCTTCAATATTACGGGAGTGGGCGGGCTCCTTTGTTTCGAAGGAACAGCCACCAACAGCCCGGTCAACTCAATGTCGTTTGCCAGTGGCACCTGCCTGGACAACCGCCTGATCGGTTCTTCCGGGGCGACTAATCTTATCGTAAGCACGGCCAACGCAGTGTTTCCCGCCGCGGGAACGATGATCTTCAATAACGATAGCCAGGGTCCCGGAACTGCCCCAATCGTTATAAACGGCAATTATCCGGTTTTGACGGGTAATTTGACGATTCAAGTGGGCAGCAGTTCCCCCGCCGGCAGTGTAACGCTAAACGGCGCCGTGAGCGGCAGCTACGGACTTACCAAGACCTTGAACGGCACTCTCGTCCTTGCCGCAGCCGACAGCTACACCGGTGGCACTACCAACAACGCGGGCATTCTCGATGGCAACGCCCCCGGCTCAATACCGGGCGATGTCACGATGATCGCCGGGACTTTGCAACTCGACAGCGCAACCGCAATGTCGTCCGCCGCCACTCTCAATCTGCCCGCCACACCCGCCGCAGGTGCAGTAAACTTGACCTTTTCGGGCACTCAAACAATTGGGGCCCTCAATTTCGGCACGACTTCAATGGCGGCCGGAACTTGGGGCGCGGTTGGATCGGGAGCCAGCCATCAGAATGCCGGTTTTGTAGGAAGCGGACTCCTCAATGTTACTGGCGGAGGGACAAACCAAACGATTAACTTCCCCAATCCGGGCACACAAACTTACGGCGTCGCTCCCATTATATTAACGGCCAGTGCCAGTTCGGGTCTGTCTGTCACTTATAGCGTCAGTTCCGGCCCCGCCACGGTCGTCGGCAATACATTGACCATTACCGGCGCCGGCTCAGTCACTGTGCAGGCAAACCAGGCTGGAAACAACACCTACAACCCAGCGTTGCCCGCGTCCCAAACTTTTACAGTCAGCCCGGCGGCGTTGACGATCACGGCCAACACAGCGACCAAAAACTATGGCACCGCGTTGACCCTTGGCACATCAGCCTTTAGCGCCAGTGGATTAGTAAGCCCGGACACTGTGACCGCGGTAACGCTTGCCGCGACCGGCGGCACGGCAGCGACAGATCCCGTGTCTGGTTCGCCCTACACAATCACGCCAAGTGCGGCCAGCGGGACATTCGTGCCAGCCAACTATACCATCACTTACATTACAAATTCGCTAATCGTGAATCCGCTCACGGTCATTTTGAACGCCACGCAGGCGTATGATTCGACGACAAATGTGTATGCTTCGACCTTAACGGTTTCGAATGCGGTCAGTGGGGATGATGTGAGCCTGACCAATGGTCCCGGAGGCATGACCAGCGCCGATATCGGCACAAACGCGATCACCTCTCTTGGAACCCTGGCCCTGGCCGGCACAACGGCAGGCAATTACTCGATGACCAGCCCGAGTGGTGCGGTGGTTGTGACTCCGTTGCCAGTGACTCTGATCGGCTCTCGCCTGTATGACGGGACGAACGACGCGTCCTCCTCGATCCTGACCATTGTCACTAATTACGACGACACAAATCTCACCCTCTCAGGCAGCGCCACCTTGGCTGGATCGGACGCCGGAACGAATGGCATTTCCGATTTCACCGGTCTGGCTCTGGGCGGCAGTGCCGCAACCAACTATACGCTGACCGGCGCCAGCGGTTCGGTGACAATCACCACTGTGCCTTTGACTATAACGGCCAACCCCGTGAGCAAGACTTACGGTACGGCGATTACCCTTGATCCGACCGCCTTCACTGTCAGCGGCAGCTTGGTCGGCTCAGAAGCCGTCACCGCGGTAACAATGACCGCGACCCCCGTTGGCCCGGCTGCGACCGATCCCGTGGGCATTGATACCGTCACCCCCAGCGCCGCCATCGGCACCGGTGGCTTCCTGGCCGCCAATTACAACATCAGCTACATCACCAACTCCCTGACGGTTAATCCGCTGGCAATTAGCCTGAGCGGTGGCAGCCGGCCTTATGATGGGGCGACCGATGCCGATTCTTCCCTGCTGACAGTGGCCAACAATATTGACGGCGCGAATCTGACGCTCTCTGGCAGTGCAGTTCTGGCCAGCGCCAGTGTCGGAGTTCAAGCAATCACCTCGGTTGGCTCACTTACGCTGGGCGGCTCAGCCGCAGGCAACTACACGTTGGCCGGCGCGACCTTGGGCACCATGACGATCACCAACCCATTCAATCCCATCAACGCCGCTTCGGCACTCGATAATACCGGGACGAACTTTGTGGTGACTTGGGCCTCAGTGCCGGGCGTGGTTTACAATGTGCTCACCAACTCCAGCCTCAATCCGCCTGTAACTTGGGCGGCGGCGGGAAGTGTGACGGCGACCAATACCACCACCTCCTTCACCCTGCCCGGGGGAATTACCGGAAACACCAACGTCAATGTGGTGATCCAGCAATAAGGATTGGGACACTCTGTTTAATCGTCGTCAGAGGTTTTTGCGGCCCAGTCTGGGTAGGGCATGCTTGAACCTTTGACGGCTCGCCAGAGGATGTGATTGAGAACATCCTCAGGGCATTGATCTTCCTTGTCAAAAGGCAATCGCCCGGAAACATAGGCGTCCTTGCGTAAAACCCGGTCCGAAATTTTCTTTGGGGCCGGGTTCATCTGGTCCAACGGCACGTTGTTGGACAGCGCGTTGAAAGGAGCGAAGTCAGGTTGGCTGACAAAGCAGTCCCACATCGGGGTGGCGGTGGCGTCCAATTGGTTCATGGGAGGCAGCCCGAGGATTAACTCCATGGTCCGCAGCAAACTGGTTTGGTTGTATTGCGTATGGACGACACGGCCTCGTTTGGTATAGGGACTGGCTACATACGCCGTCGTCCGGTAACCGCTGACGTGATCCCAACCCATCTGCGGATCGTCCTCAATGACAAAAAGGCATGTATCCTTCCAAAACACGCTATGGCTCAGTGAATCAAGAATTTTTCCCACAGCCAGATCGTTGTCAGCAATCAGCGCGGATGGGGTGGGCGCTCCCTGCCCGGTGCCACTGGTGTGATCACTGGACAGCCACATGATGATAAAATCGGGCATCGAGCCAGCCTTCTCGAATTTCCGCAACGCTTGATCGAATCGGGCCGCGCGAAAAATATCGGGCACGCCCAAATCGAAGCCGACCGCATTGGTTTCTATAAAGGGTCGAAGCGATTCGATATTCGGCTCGCTCCAGATTTCGACTTTGTGCGTCCCGTTGACCAGATCCTGATACACATCCAAATAGCCGGGCCGGCCCTTGCGGCCCGGTTCCGTCCATCGTTTAACGTCGCTGGTGTATTCACCAAAATCCCGCAGGGTTTTGCCGTGGGCGACGACATTGTCCCAAATAAAACCTGCCGGAGAATAAGCCAGGGCGTCCTCGTTCTCCCTGTCTCCCGCCGCCGGATAACTGCGGGGGAAGCCGGCGAAGGATTTTTCCATATAATCGGTGGCCATGGCGCTGTCGCTCCATTGATGTCCATCGGCGCTTTTGCTCCCGCAACAATACATGTTGTCCAGTACAACAAAATCGCGAACGATCTTGTGCTGATTAGGTGTGACCTGTTGGCCGAAAATGCACAGTGAAGGATCGCCGTCGCCTTCTTTGACATCGCCCAGCACTTGATCATAAGTGCGGTTTTCCTTGATAACATAAATGACATGTTTGAACAGGCTGGGCTCGCCGGCGCGTTCAGGTACAGGACACGGCGCCCGACCGGATCGCGCCGGAAGTTTGGCGGCAGCAAGCAACGGATAACGCATGTCAGCCAGCGCAATTTGCGTCATCGTTTTCAAGCGCGGCGCGCTGGGAACGGGAACAAGCGAGATTGATCCGCGCCATTGCAGGGAATTGTACTGCGCAGCACCCGTGACTTTGTTGGTGTTGCCCAAAGTGAAGCCTTTGATGTTAGCCACGGCAATCGACCGATGTTTGGCGTCGAAGACAATTGCCCCCGGAAACCAGCCCACAGGAATCAAGCCCAGAACCCTCGATTGACCCGGATCGAATTTGACCACAGCGACGGCATTTTGCGTTCCGTTGCAAACAAAAAGAGTTTTGCCAGATTTGTCAAAAGCCAGCGCATTGGGTTGCGCGCCGAACAAATCTCCCGGACTTTGTCGCGCGCAAATCGTCTCGACAATTTTATCCACGCCAGTATCCAGCACACTCAAGGTATCGCTGCCCGCATTGGCCACGACCACGTAACGTCCATTGGGAGTGGCGGCGAGCGCGCAGGCGTGCAATCCAGTCAGAATTTCTGTTGGCTTGTCGCTTGAATCCAGGGGTACAACCGAGACCGAACCTTCGCTGGCAACGAAATGAACGGAATCCACCCGCACGCGCGTGCCGCGCCCTGCGGGACCGGTGATGCTCTGCGCGTCCGGCCGGCGCCCGCCCCAATTGCTGACGTAAGCTTTCTTCCCAACCACCACGACCTCATACGGCTCAACGCCAACGTCCCACAAACGAAGGACTTTCCCGGTCACACTATCCAATTCAAGCAACCGATTAGAAAGATTGAGCGCCACATAAAGGCGCCTGCCGTCTGTCGATAGCGCCAGGCCGGTTGGAATTTCGGCAGCGCGACGGGGAGCATTGGCTGCAGGGAGTGCCAGAGTGCCCAGGGGTTTAACCGTATCGTTCTCAACCGCGAATACTTTGATATCGCCATTGACGTTTGCCATATAGATGCGCGAGCCATCAGGTGAAAAGACAAGACCCGTGAAACTGAGTTGAGCGCTGAAATCGTTTTGCAACGTCTGTGGCGAAACTGCGGTCGCGCCCGAAATTGTCCCAATGTCATGAGGAAACGAGACATGTTGGCGGATTTCTCCAGTGACCGAATCCAACACCACCAGCCTGTGGCTAATGCCGGCGGTAATCAAAATCCGCTTATCAGGGCTGATGGCCAGGGCTTGGGGCCTCATGTCAGCCAGCTCAATGAGGCTTCCGGCGGGAGTAAGGCGCTGATTAACCGGGGTTTCAAATTGGTTGGAATTCATCCGGCCCACGCGGGAAAAAGTGGTGGTGAAAATCTCGTTGCTCGATCCCGCGGCACAACCCGGCGAGGCGGCCACGGCAACCAAAACCGCTAAAAGCGACAATCGCCAAATGTAAACAATCAAATTCATCATAAAAGGGCGTATACCAAGACGCCCGGCAGACCACGATATCATAATCCTATGATAGGCTTGAACTTTCTACAAAATGAACTTAGACTTTTTTCTGGAAATGACGCTTTTGATTATACATTCCTACGACCGTCGGGAGAGTTGAATCCTTGTATGGATAAAACCCTGGAATCCTCCCCCATTCGAGTCGCCTTGGTTGAAGATGACGACGAGATTCGGGCCAATCTTGCCTACCGCATTAACAGCCATCCCAACTTTCGTCTTACCGGCGCGTTTGCGGACGCGGAATCGGCTTTGCTCGAACTCCCTCAACAAAAGCCGGACGTCGTCTTGATGGACATAAATCTGCCAGTCATGGACGGCGTGGAATGTGTCCGCCGCCTCAAGGCTCGGATGACAGCCACCCAATTTGTCATGCTCACGGTCTACGAGGATAGCGGACGTTTATTCAAATCGCTTATTGCGGGAGCCAGCGGCTATTTGCTCAAGCGCACCACTCCCTCCCGGCTGCTGGCAGCCATTCGGGAAGCCCGCCAGGGCGGTTCTCCCATGACGCCGCAAATCGCCCGCCTCGTGGTGCAGCATTTTCAGGACGTGGCCGAACCGTCGGCGGAAATCGAGAAATTAACGGCACGGGAAAAGGAGGTCCTTGACCAATTGTCCAAGGGCTTTCGCTACAAGGAAATTGTCGATAACCTGGACATCAGCGACGGAACACTGCACAGCCACATTCGCAACATTTACGACAAACTCCACGTGCATTCCCGAACCGAAGCCGTTGTCAAGTATTTGCATCCTTGAGCACCCGCGGCCCGGCCCGCTCAGGTTAGATTTTTCCTCCCCTCGGCCCAAAAAATCCACCGTCTTCCAGCCCATCGTATAAACATACGATATACACCCCCCCGCGAACCGGATAGATTAGGCCAATAACACATCAAGTTGGACAATTGGGCGTCAGTTTCGACTCTCGCTCCTGTGGTCAGCTTGAAAAAACAGTGCCTATAGTGAATGCAAAATATCAGATGGCGACGCCGATTGTTACGGTCCTGTTAAATCGAACCTTGGAAAGCTATTTGCCTTGTTTGTTTCTGTATGTTGTTGGATAAATGATCGCGTCGCGAGGAAAGTCACAAAATCCCCGATAGCATAACGAAAATCCGAAAAACGCCTCTACCACTATGAAAAGATTATCATTCACCAGTGTCCTCACGTTGGCCGCGGCTCTTCTAACGGGTCAGGCCCTCCACGGCCAATCCGCTTACTTCCAAGCGGTGACAAATCTGAACCCAGCCGGTTACTGGCCGTTGAATGAGACGGTTCAACCGCCCGCGCTCTCCACCTTCAATCTTGTCGCGTCCAACAGTGGCACACTTGGTGCGTTGGGTGCCGGTTACTACGGTGGTTGGTATCAGCCTAGCGGTAACACATGGTATATTACCAACAACATTACGCAGACCGGCGGCCTCGCCGGCACTGGGGACACGGCGCTTTTGTGCAGGGCCTTCTCTGCGGCGGACAGCGGTGAGTATGTGGTTGTCCCGCGCACGATCCGAGGCGTGGCAAATACCAATGTAACCCTGGTACCTCCATTCTCTCTTGAGGCCTGGGTCATTCCGAGCAACTCCGCCGCCACCGGCACTTTTGGAATTGTTGCGGAAGGCGGTTCCACAGTGAACTTTGGCGGTCCCAACAGCAACAATCCTTATTATGGTGGAGGGGGTGCAAGTTTTGCGGGTGTCGTCATGGGCCAATATAGCACCTTTTTCTTATTTGACTGCTTCGCTACCAACAACGCAGTGAACGGAGGAAAAGGGAACGAGTTGGACAGCGCATCTTCGGGAGCAGGAGCCCCCGTGATCGGCCAATGGAACCACCTTGTCTGCACATTCGATGGCACCAATGAAAGCATGTGGATCAATGGCGTGAATGTTAAAAATAAAACAGTCACTGCCAATGGAGCCGGGGTGAATTTCGCACCTGACCTCACCACACCTTTGCTCATTGGCACCGGTCCCGAGATTACAGCGCAATCTGGCGAAGGTGGCCTCGATTTCTATGGGGTCATCGATGAAGTCGCCATTTATAAAGAGATCCTTCCGTCAAACAGCATTGTCAACCACTATAACGCCGCACACACCACTAATTATCCCAATGTGGTTCTACAGGACAACCCCGTCTTGTATTATCGCTTTAATGATACAATAACCATGGCCAACTCGGGCTACCCAACTAACACCTTTCCCGTCGCCACCAACTATGGAACGCTTGGCGTCAGCGCCAATGGCCTCTATCAACCCGGCACCGCGCCTGGAGTGGCGGGACCACCTTATGCAGGTTTCAGTTCGAACACGGCTGTGGCCATTAACGGTTGGTTTGGTGCCGTCGATGTCGGCGGCAGCAACCTCCCCTCCGTCTTGAACCCTGTCGGGAAAGTTCCACTGACCGTCGTCAGTTGGTTTCAAGGCAATTCGGCGGACGCACCGTCGCGCTATCAAAACATCGTTGGCCACGGCAACAATTCCTATCGGTTGGCCCTTGGCACAACGTGCGGAGAAAACCGTTTTAATCCCTACAACACTGAACTCCAGTTTGTCAACGCGACTGACATGATTACCAATCATGCCGCCGACAACGACGGCAATTGGCACATGGCTGCGGGCGTATCGGACGGGACCAACGCCTACATGTATTTGGACGGCGTTCTTTGCAAGAGTACTAATAGCGGAACGGGCATCAATATCCCCGGATCCACCATTGATTTGCTCTTGGGCGGCGCTCCTGATTCGACCACCGCCAACTTCAACACTGCCAACACCGTTCGCAATTTCGATGGCCAGATCGCTCAAGTCGCATTCTGGAATACAAACCTCACCACCGCGCAAATCCAATCGCTCTTTAACGCTGCCGGCATCCCCCCCACCATCCTAAGCCAATCTCCGGGAGCGACCAATAATGCGGGCACTCCTCTCTCGGTTCCTGTCCAGTTCGCTGGATCGCAACCCATCACATACCAGTGGTACTCTACAAACGGATCCAGCGTGGCAGGACAAACGAACGCAAATCTGACCTACGCGAGCGTCCCGACCAATGCTATTGGCAACTTCTACGTGATCGGAACCAGCCCCTATGGAAGCGTGACCAGCGCGGTCGTTACCGTTTACGTCTACGGCAGCCCGGTGGTCCAGGGCCAAACCCAGACAAATCTTGAGATCTTTGCTGGAAGCACTCCGGTTCTCGATGTGGTTGCCTCTGGCGCTGCGCCCATCCTTTATCAATGGTATTCGAACAACGTCCTTATTGCCGGTGCAACTGCCAGCACCTATAGCCCGCCCGCCGTCGGCGCGGCCGCTACCTATACCTGTACATTATCAAACTTTGTCAGCGGAAATGTGACCATCAGTCCGATCTCGTTAACGGTGCTGCCGGCCCCGACTGCTCCCTACCCGGCAACGGTCCTGGGCGATCATCCCCTTGCGTTCTGGCGACTCGACGAGAGCGCAGGCACCACCGCTTACGATTATGTGGGCGGCAACAACGGAACTTATACCAATGTTCTCGTAGGCGAATTCCCGTCTTATGATCCAACCTCAGATCCATCGGAGGGAAACGCCCCGTACTTTGGTTATCTGCAAACTAACAATAGCTACGTAGGGTGGGTTCCCACCAATATCAATTTTGCCAGTCCAACGAATGTTAACGCAGAGTTTTCAGTCGAATGTTGGGTTCAGGAAAAAGGATTCGCGGTCGGTTCCGGCATTGTCTCCATCGGATACGGTAGTGGCGGCGAAGAGTTCGCCCTGGATTGCGGGGCCAGTAACAATGATTTGCGGTTTTTTGTCCGCAACGCTGGCGGCACACCCGAGAACGCCAGCAGCAGCGTTTCAACCGGAGATCAAGCCTGGCATTATGTGGCAGGTGTTTGCGACGAGGCCAATGGAAAAGTTTCCCTTTATGTCGATGGCACGCTTGCCAGTACAGCCAATATCTCCGCCAAAAGTGGGATATTGACTTCAATACAACCATTGACGATTGGCGCCCGCCAGGAAAGCCTCGGCAGTCAATACGACGACCAGTGGATTGGCTCCATCGACGAGGTCGCCGTGTACAACTACGCCTTGACTGCCGCTCAGGTTCAGTCACACTATCTTGCCTACGGCTTCGCCCCCTCCACCGTCCAGGTTACGCCCTCAACTGAGACAGTCAATCTGGGTTCGACGGCCACATTCACGGCCTTGGGGAACGGAACGCCACCGCAATATTATCAATGGTACGATGTGAATAACAATCCGATCTCCACCAATGCGACGCTGGTGCTCAGCAATGTGCAGCAGAGCGCTCAGGGCCAGTACACGGTTGTAGTAACCAACGTTTACGGCACAGATGCCGCTTACCCTTATTTGTCGGTCAATTTGGGTCCGCCTGGCTTGGTGCAAGACATATCGCCTTTAACCCAGACAGTCCAGTTGTATTCTGGATTGGACACTATCAACTATACTTTCGTCGTGTCCGGGAGCCTGCCCTTTGCCTACCAATGGTATCAAAATGGAACCAAGGTTGCCGGGGCGACCAATTCCACCTACACATTCACGGCTGTTGCCGGAACCAATACTTATTATGTACAGGTGACCAATGTGGATACGGCTTCGCAAGCAGGCGGTATTCCACTGCAAAGCAGCACGGCCACAGTAATCGGCCTGACCATGCCACAGTTGAATCCCGGCAATTATGCCGACCGCGTGAAAATTTCATTCCCGGGTTATACCGGTCAACCCTTGACTAATTTCCCGGCGTTGATCACCTTGAATCCGGCCACTATCCCCGGAATGAGCTACAGCCAGTTTACCGGCAACGGAACAGATTTGCGTTTCACCGATGCCACCGGCACAGCGATGCTGCCGTACGAAATTGACGAGTGGAATGACAACGGGCTGTCCACCATCTGGGTGGAAATCCCGGTGCTCAACGGCACCAACATCTGGGCCTATTGGGGCAACCCGGCTGACACCGATGTTTCCCCAGCCTCAACCAATGTATGGTTGAATGCCAATTATCAGATCGTTTATCACTTGAAGGAGAGTGCTTTGCCCTTCGCCGACAGCACCGGCCAGTATCCTGCGACCAACGGCGTCATACCTACGCCGACAAATGGTGTCGTGGGCCACGGCGCAAATTTTAATGGCGCTGATTATCTAACTCCGGGTCACGTCACCTTGAGCAACCAGTTCACCGCTTATGCGTGGACTTACATCAGTCCCAGCGCCCCCGCCAACGAACAATCCATCTGGGTCAACCAAGTCGGCGGATACGGGGCCAACGGCTTCTCATGGTTTGTGAATTCGTATCAAACCTCCGACCAGGAGCAGCACTTTGACTGCGGCAATGGCTCAGGCACTGGCGCCGACAAGATCATCGGGTCGGAGGCGCCCGGCCAGTGGCATTTAATGGTCTCAACATGGGACCAACCCAACACAGCGGTCACTTCTTATATAGATGGCACCCTGGTTGGTTCCGCGACCGCCCCGGCTTTTGGTGTCTTCGCACTTACCAATCAGCTTAACTTGGGCTCGTTCTTAAACCCCGTATTGTTCTTTGACGGCGTTATGGACGAAGCGCGCATTCAAGGCGGCGTCGCGTCGACCAATTGGATTGAAACCACCTACTTAAACATGTCGGAAAGCTCATTTGTGAGCTATTCGTCCGTCAATCTGGAACCCACGCTGGCCCTTGTCAGCGCCACCAATGGCTACATCTTCTCCTGGACGACTAACGGCGGGCCGTTCAAATTGGAGACGACAACCAGTCTGGATCAGCCCAGAACATGGGCGACCGTGACGACTCCGCCTGCAGTGGTAACCAACGGCGTATGGCAACAAATCGTTCAGCCTGCCGCGGGAAGCCACTTCTATCGGCTCCAAGGCCAATAATAATGTTAATGGCCGAAGACACCGGTATCGACACAAGCGAAATTGAAAAGCGTTTGTTGCGTTGGACATTGAGATGGCGGGAGCTGGCTGGGCTCGTTTTTGCCTGGCTGGCTCTCGCCACATCTCTCCATGCCAGCACCCTTTCCACACCCGCTGTGGATGCCTACAATGTGCGTTTGGGTACGGAAACATTCGCCGCCCTGTATAAATTCACTACCAATACGGCCTTGGTGGAGACGGCAGAGGCAGCCACCAACATGGGGATGGACGTTCTCAAGTTATACATGGGCAGCGACACTTCGGGTCAAAGCGGCGTGACGCTTCCCTCCAATGTGACCAACTTGATCACTTTGGCGCGGAATTGCCCTTCTTATGAGCAGGTTTTGGCCATGCCGTTCCGGCATTTTATCATGTGGGCCTATCCCTTTGCCAATTCCGATGAATGGTGGGGCAGTGGCTACAATACCACCGGGGGCGCAAAAGACTATAGGGAAATGTATGACCTGACCTGCTACCTGCTGACCAACTTCAATAATTCTGGAAAAACGTTCTATCTCGGTCATTGGGAGGGAGACGGTTATCTTGAAGTCAACGGATGGACCACTAATCCATCCCCCGCCACCATTTCCGGCATGATCGGCTGGCTCAACAACCGTCAACAGGCCGTGGACGATGCCAAGGCCGCCACCCAGCATACCAATGTTTATGTCTATAATTACTCCGAATGCAACCGCGTCCAGGACGCAATGAATAACGGCACAAACAACAACGAGCGCGTTATTAATTATGTAGTGCCGTATGTAACCAATCTGGATTATTTGTCCTATTCGTCCTACGATTCACAGAACCTTTCCTCTTCCGCGCTGGACAACACGCTCAACTATATGGAGGCTCACCTGCCCACCAACAAGGCAGCCGTTAACCCCGGCATGCGGATGTGGATAGGCGAATACGGCTGGGGTTACGAGTCCACCGCGGCCCAGGAACCGCTGACCCGCGCGTACATTCAACGCTTGATGAGCTGGAACTACGGCGGATTCTGCCTGCCGTATATCATTATGTGGGAAATGTACAGCAATTATAACCCCAATGGCGCCACCAACTACTGTTTGATTGACTACACCGACACAAAGGTACCCAACTATTATTTGCATTCTTATTTTATCAACCGTTCCAAATTACTCGTGGCCCAGTTCAATGAATCCAATGGCGTATTGCCGACGGATACGCAGTTTTCCTCCATGACTTCTCCAATGCTCAATTCACCATTGACCGCACCCGTCAATTTGACCCTATCGAGTGCGACCGCCAGATCGATCGGCGGCACTTCGGCCTTCGTTTCTGCCACGTTCGCCCAAGGTGTCTATGGAGACGATGAAGCGACCGTGTCCGTTTTCTGGGGGCCGCAGAACGGTGGCACTAACTCCGCCGCGTGGCCAAATGCGCAGATGATTGGACTCAACACGAACTTTAACCCGGTGATCTTCAGCACAGTCCTGACCAATCTGTCGCCCGGCACAAATTATTACATTTCATTCCTGGCCAGCAACGCCAGCGCCCAAGTCTGGGCGGCGGCGCCGTCCGTTATGGGAGGCGCGCTCCCGCCGCAATTGAATCCCGCCAATTACGCTTATCACGCAAAAATCTCCTTTCCCGGCTATCAGGGCACGCCATTGGCTGATTTTCCGGCGTTGATCAATCTCAGCCCCTCCAACATCATCGGCCTCGCTTATAACCAATTCCAGTCCAACGGGGCGGATTTGCGGTTCACCGACTCCACCGGGACGGGCATGGTGCCATACGAAATTGACGAGTGGAATACCAACGGTGTCTCAACCATCTGGGTGCAGGTTCCCTTGCTCAATGGTGCATCTATCTGGGCTTATTGGGGTAACCCTTCCGATACGGACGTTCCGCCAGCCTCAAGCAATGTCTGGTTGAACTCCGGTTATCAGATCGTTTACCATCTAAAGGAAAGCTCCTTCCCCTTTGCCGATAGCACCGGGCAATATCCCGCCACCGGCGGCGTCAAACCTACTCTCGCAACGGGCATTGTGGGACATGGACAGTCGTTTAATGGCACATCAGCGTATATCACTCCTGGTTCCGTGACCCTGAACAGCCAATTCACCACTTATGCCTGGATTTATGTCAATCCTAGTGCAGCGAACATCCAAACCATCTGGGCTAATCAAGTGGGAGGATACGGTTCCAACGGATTCTCGTGGTTTGTGGACTCTTTTAACACTTCCGATCGGATCACTCATTTTGATAGCGGCAATGGAGCCGGCAGCGGCGCCGACCCCACCGGAAGCACGCTCGTTTCCACGGGACAATGGCATTTCGTGGCCGCGACTTGGGACCAAACTCATACCACGGTGAATAATTACCTCGACGGCAACCTTAATGGTTCAGGGACCGCCGTGGGCACTTTTGGTCTGACCAACAAACTCAACTTGGGGGCTTTCCTGAACCCAACCTATTTCATCAACGGCGTCATAGACGAAGCACGGGTTCAAACCGGCATTGCAACAACGAGCTGGATTTCTGCCACTTATTCAAACATGGCTAATCCGAGTGCTTTCGCCAGCTATACATCGCTCAATTTCGGTCCTCCCGCATTAGTCCAGGACATCACTCCCTTAACGCAAACGGTCGAGGCCTATTCCGGTTTGGGCACCGTCAGCTACTCTGTCGTTGTGTCTGGAACCGCGCCCTTTGCTTATCAATGGTATCAGGACGGAACCGCCATCTCCGGCGCGACGAATTCGACCTACACTTTCACGGCGCTGTCGGGAACCAACACCTATTCTGTCCAGGTCACCAATGCCTACACCGCAATGGTCGCCGGTGGCAGCCCGCTCACAAGCAGCACGGCGACTGTGATCGGCACAACGGTCCTGAACACAACAAACTACGCCTGCCGCATGAAGATCTCCTTTTCCGGCTACCGGGGGACCCAGACTCTCACTAACTTTCCCGCCTTGGTCCAATTCAGCAACGGTCTGGTTGGATTCTCCTACGCCCAATTCGCCTCTCCCAGCGGCGGTGATCTTCGATTTACGGATGCCAGTGGCCTCATTCCTTTGCCCCATGAGATCAACCAGTGGAACACCAATGGCGTCTCAAGCGTCTGGGTGCAAGTGCCGGCGATTTCCGGGACCAACACCTCCATTTGGGCCTATTGGGGCAATTCATCCGCCACCAATCCCCCCGCATGGACAACCAACGGCGCAGTCTGGCAGCCGCAATATCTGTTGGTTTGGCATTTGGAACAGAGCGGACTGCCGTATCAGGACAGTGCCGCGCTCTACCCTGCCCTGTCCGGCGTGGCTCCCGGCGTGGCGCCGGGAGAAATCGGATCGGGCGGCCTCTTTAATGGCACTTCGTCTTATCTGCACGCCGGGGCAGTGAACTTGGGAAATGCACTCACCCTTTTCGTCTGGGCGAAAATGGCCGCCGCCGCCACCAATATTCAAACCCTCTGGGCCAATGCCCCGGGCGGATGGAATTCGGCCGGATTCTCGCTCTTTGTCAATGCATTCGGTACCGCCAACCAAGCCTTGCTCCTCCAAGACGGCGACGGGGTCAGCGGCGATTCCATTAATTCCGCCAACAATGTCGTCACTCCGGGCGTGTGGCATTGCATTGCGGCGGCAGTCAATAGAACAGCCGGGACCGCTCAATTGTATGTAGACGGGCTCAGCGTTGCCAGTGGCGCAGTTTTGACCGATTTCGCCAATTCCAGCGGCCTTGATCTCGGACGATTCACCAATAGCGTCTATTATTTTGACGGCAACCTCGATGAAGCAAGAATCGCCTCCGGTGTCTGTTCGTCCGATTGGATCTTGGCCACATCGCTGAACGTGGCGTCGAACGCCATTTTTTCCAGTTCCTCCGCCGTCAACCCGTCTCCGGCTCTGTCCTATTCCAATTCCGTCGCTGGCCCCTTGCTGACCTGGCCGTCTGCTTCGGGTGTCTATGTAATTTATACGACAACGAATCTGACTCCTCCCGTAGTCTGGGTCCCGGCCACCAACGGCGTTACCTATGTCAACGGCCAATGGCAGGCGCCTGTTCTCCCGCCCGCCAACGGCGCCCAATTCTACCGGCTTCAGGCGCACTGAAACGTCCCGCATTCAGCCGCCAGCTCGGAAATCGCCCCGCTTCAACTGCACGGTAAATGCGACTTGCGTCCCCCGCCCCGGCGCGCTGGTCAGGGTAAACCGGCTCCCCTGGCTTTCAATCCGTTTGCGCATATTCTCCAGCCCATTGCCTTTCCTCCCGTCGCGAGGCGCGTTGCACTCAAATCCGCGTCCATTATCGTCAATCATAATGGTGATGAATTCCGCCTGGCACGACACGCACATGTGGACGACCGAAGCGCCCGAGTGTTTGAGGCAGTTGTTGAAAGCCTCCTTCACGACAAGAAAGAGATCGTGCCGCACTTCCGCCGGCAGCATTACAGAGGGAAGCTTGTCCGGGACCTCCAGCCGGCAACTGATGTTGGTGCTCTCAAAAAACTCGTCCGCGTAGTGACTGATGTACGTCACCAAGCCGTCAAGCGTGTCGTTTTCGGGATTCACCGCCCATACAATTTCGTCAAGGGATTGCACTGTGCCGCGGGCAGAAGCGATAATTTTGCGGACATGCACTCCCACCTCCTCACGCTTGTCCAAACCCTCTTCCGTGCGCTCTCCCAGCATCATAATGCGCGTCAGACTGGAGCCCAGATCATCATGAATATCCTTTGCAATGCGAGTGCGTTCCCGTTCCACGGCATTTCGTTGTTCGAGCAACTCCAGTCGCCTTCGCAACCGCCGTGTCTCCAAATAGCGCGCCGTGCCGCCAGCCGTGCCCACAATCAGCAGCGCCGACCCAATCCTAAACCACGCTGTTTCCCAGAAATGCGGACGCAGGATGATTGCCAGCGACGCTCCGGCCATGTTCCAAACGCCATCCTTGTTGCAGGCCGCGACACGAAACCGGTATTTGCCGGGAGCCACATTGTAATGGGCCTCGCGCCGTCCCCCCGCATCCACCCAGTCCGAGTCCACGCCCACCAATTGGTATTTAAATCGGATTCGTTCCGGAGACTGCAAATCCAGCGCAGTATAACGGAAATCCAGCTCCCCGTGTCCCGGAGCGATTTCCAACGGTGTGCCGTTGTCCGGTTGGATCAATTTCTTATCCGCAAACAGTTGCTCAATGAACACTGGGGGCGGTTGAGTGTCCACCTCGGCGGTCTTTGGATCAATGCTGACCAGGCCCTTGCTGGTGGGAAACCACAATCGTCCGTCGCGGGCTTTCCATCCCGCCGGCTTGCCCAGGCCGTTGCATTGGGGGCTTTCCATGCCGTCGCTTTTGCCATATAAGCTGCACGCGATTGCAGCCGCTTTCCCTTTGTCCAACTCCTCCAATTCCTGTTTTCGCACGCGAAAAATGCCCTTTGAACAACTCATCCACAGCCCGCCTGAATCATCTTCCAAAATCTCGAATATCTCGTCGCTGGCCAGCCCTTGCGCGGTCGTGTACGCCCGTATTTTTCCATCGCGATAGCGGTTCAATCCGCCCGCTCCTGTCCCTATCCACAACGTGCCCGACTTGTCTTCGTAAAGCGCGGTCACTATTTCGTCAGACAGTCCGTTGTTGGTGGTAAAATTGGTGAATTGCCCGTCATCCCATCGGCTGAGGCCGCCTTCTGTTCCGAACCAGAGCCGTCCCTCGTGGTCTTCGCATATGGCACGAACAAGGTTACCCGCAAGATTATTCTTGACTGTATAAACGGAAAATTTTCCGTTTTTTAGGCAGCCCAACCCGCGACCCGTGCCAATCCAAAGACCGCCCCGCCGGTCCTCGTGCAAGACGCGAATCCCCGCGCTGATCAGCCCATCCTTGCCGCCGTAGTGGGTCGTCTTCCCGTCCTTCAGGCAGGTCAGACCCCCGTTATAATCGGCCCCAATCCACAGGCTGCCGTCTCGTTCCTGGCAAAGGGACAGCACGAGATTTTGTGAAAAGTTGGTGGTGGAATAAGCCTGGATGCGTTCATCCCGCAAACGGTCCAACCCGCCTCCCCACGTGCCCAGCCACACATTGCCAACGCGGTCTTCAAGGACGGACGTGACATTATTGTGGGTCAATCCCTGCTGCTTGGTGTAACTGGTAAACCGCATTGGCGTCAGCCGCACCAATCCTTCATTGGAGCCAACCCAAAGGTCTCCTCCCCGATCGGGGAACAGAGCGTTCACTTTGCCAAATGGAGTCCCTTCCCGGTCGCGCTCGCCGTAAAAGCGGCCCTCACGAAAGCGATTCAACCCGCTATAAGTGCCAACCCAAAGATTGCCTCCCGCGTCTTCGCAGATGGCGCTGACGAATGTATCGGAAATTCCGTAAGTGGTGTTATAGGCGTAAAAATGATCCGGCCAATACCAATCATACCAAAGCATTCCGTTGTTTGAGCCGATCCAGATACGCCCCCCGCGATCCTGGGAAATAACGCGCACCGAATCATTGGGCAATCCGTTCGGCATCACAAACGAGTGAATATTCGTTCCGTAAAGACGATTTAACCCCGCCCCCGTCGCAATCCAAAGATTTCGCCCGCGATCCTCATAAATGTAGCGCACGACATCGGACAACAGCCCATCTTTGGTAAAGTAGTTGACAAACGCCCCGCCCTCAAACTTGCTCAAGCCGGTGGTTGTTCCGATCCACACCGCCCCGTCCAGCGCCTCAAAAACCGCGCGTACCGTGTCTCCGGCCAGGCCGTTGGTCTTGCCATAGTGGAAGAACTTTCCCTTGCTCAAACGAACCAGTCCCCCGCCGTCAGTTCCGATCCAAAGACCGCCAGTCTGGTCAGCGCACAACGCGGTAATGGATGAATTCACAATCTCCGGCGTATTTTTCGCATTGAACGAAGTGAACGCAACACCGTCAAACCGCGCCAGGCCCTCGTCTGTGCCGACCCATAGAAACCCGTCCCGCGTTTGCGCAATGGCTTCGACCACGTTGCCCGGCAAACCTTCATCCGTTTGCCAGGTGCGCGAGTTGTATTGGAAAACGGGTCGATCCAGGCTGGACCAATCCAGCCAGTCACTGGCGCGGCTGATCTGGCGCCGATGGTTGAGCAGGTCGTGATTATTATGGTCAACTGCAAATACTTCCAGATTTCCCTCTTCATCGGCGATCACTGACGGCGAGGGTTGCGCCTCTTTTCCCAGGCTGGCCCAACTGGACCAACGATCAGACCCGTCGGCGAAATTCTCCCATCGATGCAGCAAATCATTGTTCGTGCGCGAGATGGCAAAAACCTCCAGCCGGCCATCGGCGCTTTGTCCGGTGGACAACCCATCTTTGACACTGCTGGCCAATCCTTGTGGGCCGGGAAAATTACGCGTGGCATCCTTGACTTCATTCGTCGCCTTCGAGTCCCCGCTAAAATCCTCCCAATCCGACCACTTCAGACTTTCGCTCACCACCACCTGGGCGATGCGCTTCACTCGGTTATCAAGCCGGCTGACCCCGAACACTTCCAATCGCCCAACACCATTTTGGCTCAGCGCGAATCCCGGCAGAATTGAACCGCCCAATTCGTTCCAGTCGGACCAGTTGGTGCTGTCATTGCAATGCAATTGCCAGCAGTGAACCAATGCTCCGTCGGCGGCGCGGAAACCGAACAATTCCAGCCGGCCATCGTGATTGCGCGCGAGTTCCAGACCCGGTAACAGATTGCCGCCCCGCTCCGCCCAAGCCGCCCAATGGCCTTGGGAATCCGTTTGCCAGCAATGCATCGCAGCACAGGTGTTGGCATCAAGGGCGAAAACTTCCAGACGCCCATCCAAATCCTGCCCGACAGCGATGTCCGGTTGCAACGTGCCGCCCATATTTGTCCACTCCGACCAGTCCAGACTATTGGGGGCGGTCTGTCGAACCAGACCCAGGGCGCCACTGCCGCGTTCCACCCCAAAAACGTCGAGAGCGCCATCGACTTCGTTGGCCAGCGCCACACCCGGCAGAAGGTTTCCTCCAAGGCTGCACCAACCCGACCAATTGCCGTCGGAAAGTTTTTGCCAGCGATGGAGCAACTGGCCTTCCGCATCAGTTCTAAAAACTTCAAGATGCCCATCGGCATTTTTTCCGACATTTGGTTTTCCAAGAAAGGAGTCTTCTCCTCCCTCGGCGCCAGAGAGCATGGGAATGGCCGCCACGCCAACCGCCAGCAAGAGATTTCTCAAATGCCGCAAGGCGAATTTCCGACAATATTGGCATATCACGCCCGGATTCATGATCTTACTCTTAGACGCCACACTAAGTGATTTGCCATCAAACCACACGCAAAAAGCCAACCGGCGCGCATGGCCCGGCAACGACCGGAGAGAACGGCGTTCTCGCCTGGTAATCTTCAGCCGTTTGCATCCTGTCAAAGAATGGTCAATATTGGCCTTTATGAGACCATTAATCCTTATTTTGATATTGTCGGGTTTGGCCAGCGCAGCGCTGGCGATCGAGCCTGCGGAACTGGACAACCGAATCCGCACGTTGACGGATAAATTCGAGGCTTTCCAACACCGGCCGGATAACGGCATCCCCACCGAAACTCTGCGCAAGGCGCAAGGCCTCATTCTCCTTGATAGCACCAAGGGCGGATTCGTCTTCGCTTATCAAGGCGGTGCCGGCGTGGCCCTGGTCAAGGACGCGATGAAGAAGTGGAGTCCCGCTGCGTTCTTGAAGGCAAATCAAGCCAGCTTGGGATTCCAAGCGGGTGGAGAACAAAACTTCTATATCATTCTCCTCATGACGACGAATTCCACCTGGAGATTAATTGAACCAAAGATTGAGTTCGGCGCCGGGGTGACCGGAACAGCCGGCGATACCAGCGAGGGAGTGGAAACCAAAACGCCCGCCGAACAACAGATTCTCATCTATAAAGATCGCGTGGGACTGTACGGCGGTGCGGTCATTAAAGGAGGTGGCATCTCGACCGATGGCGAGGCCAATCGTGTTTATTACGGTCAAGATGTAACCATCAAGGACATCTTGTTCGACCATAAAGTCCAGCCGAGCGCGGCCACTCGCGATCTGACTGGAAAAATCGATTCTTACGCTCATAGCCCGGACCGCAAATAATGGCAGCGTAGTTTTCCAAAAATACCGCAGGGAGCGATCCGGTGTAGCGCGTCGCTTGCGTCACCGCGTCAATCGCATACGCCACGTCCGCAAAATATTAATTTCTTTGTTTCTGGCCTTCATTCGGTTTCACTGGGATTCGAACGAAAGGCTAAAGATGAAACAATACATGATTCTCCCCTGTTTTCAGCGCTATGGGACGGCACTCGCGACCGCATTCGCCTGCCTGTGGGCGGCATCCCTTTCCAACGCCGAACCTGCGGCAACCACGAACATGCCGGCCCCCTCGAGTTATCAATCAGATTGGCGCTGGGTGAAAGGGGTGGTTTTTGTCCCCACAAAAGACGTCAACGAAGCCCAGCAGTGGGACGAATACGATCCCGTGTAAACGGCGGTTGAAAACTGTAGCGGGCGGCGGTCCAATAGTGTGGCACCCTTGGGTAACTAAACAACTCTGAGACCGATGGGTCAAGTCATAAAGCCCGGCTGCGAGGTAAAACGAGC
>Ga0182030_10006602_pt1 | contig 24434 bp, 16 predicted proteins | sample 812S3MmetaG_FD_121299 | JGI IMG/M metagenome (GOLD analysis project Ga0182030, IMG submission 121299) | Permafrost microbial communities from Stordalen Mire, Sweden - 812S3M metaG (Illumina Assembly) | ecosystem: Environmental > Terrestrial > Soil > Wetlands > Permafrost | place: Sweden...
AAGAGTGCTGCGGCAACTGGCACTGCGTGCTGAAAAAATGGGTATGAAACTCGTCGCCAGTGAACAACCCGCTTAATTCCACTTTTTACAATCAATAGGTTGGGAGGTGTTTCTTAAGAGGCTTGTAGGGCTGTTCTACGCCTATCGCACTGACCCTTCTCTATTCAAATTGATTCATGGCACGTTAGGTCCCACAGCGCTCGTAACAATTGTCGGTTTGTACGCGCTCTACTGGTTCCAAAGTGCGGAGCCTGATGCAAAACAACATGAACCCGCAAGTACGTAATTTCGCATTCAGGCTCATAGTCGTTACAGTCGTTCTGTTGTCTCTGGGGGAGTTTTTTGAAACTGCGCTGGTTACTCCCATCCTGCCGGCTATTTCGTGGGAAATCGAAACGATTGACGATAGTTTCCGGGTTGACGGAATCAATGTTGTCAGCAATAAAAGCAATACCGTTATTCAGTTAAAAGTCGCACAGATTCGCCCCATGATCATCGGCGATCACGTATTGCAGCCCAAACCGAGTCGTTTCTTTGAGCCAAATGTTTTAGTGGGCAGTGTATTGCAGCCCATCATTGTTTTCCTCGCGATTCTGCTGGCGTGGCAGGCTAAATCCTATCTTGTCATTTTGCAACGTTTACTTCTTGCAGTACCGGTAACAACAGTTCTCATAGCCACTAACGCACCACTCGCATTTATTGGCGCAATGTGGGATTTTCGGGAGTTTGTCGCCAACCTGGAACCTCATACGTTGGTCTATTGGAATGATTTTCTGCAAACTGGTGGCCCATTGGTCATGGCCATAGCAGCAGCATTACTTGTCGTTTCAGTCGCGGACATATGGACAAACTCTTATCAACGAAATCAGCAGACTTCTTCGCTGGCAAATTGAACCGAACGGGGACCGGTTGAATCCGCAATTCTATTCCCGCCATTAAATTTCTGTTTCCTCTTTCTGCAACAGGTAAACTAATTGAGACATTTGATGTTGTAATTAGCTTGCCCGAAGCTGCCATTGGTACGGGCAAGCTAACGAGACCAAGCTGATTCCAGAAGTTGACAGCTACAGTTTCATGCAACTCTTTGTTGTCGCCACATTGCCCCAATCAACCCAGTCGCAAGCAACACATAGGCCCAAGTTGGTAAAGGAACATCACCGCCGGTAGTTGGACTACCGGTCGTGGCAGCAGTCACGCTGAAGCTCTGAGTTACGGTCGGTGCTGCCGCATAGCTTGTGTTACCCGCTTGATTCGCTGTAATCGTGCAGGTACCCACTGCAACACCCGTTACAGTACTGCCGGCTATCGTACAAACTGATGCTGGTGCGGCGCTAAAGGTGACCGCATTTCCTGATGCGCCACCGGTGGCTGTGACTACGCCTTTACCACCGACTGAAACTGAAGGTGCTGTGCCGAAGGTGATAGTCTGGGTAACTAAACTCACCGTGAAGGATTGCAGCACCTGCGGGGCGGCAACGTAGGTAACGTTACCCGCCTGATTTGCCGCAATCGTGCAGGTACCCAGCGCAACCAAGGTCACAGTGCTACCGCTGACTGTACAAATAGATGTGGTTGTCGAACTGAAACTGACTGGAAGCCCTGAAGTCGCGCTGGCGCTAACCGTGAAGGGTGAATTAATAATTGCCTCATTCACAAGTGTACCGAAGCTAATTGTCTGCGCCTGCGCAGTCAGAACAAGGTTTAAGCCGGAAACAGAAACTGGCAGAGACGAAAGCGTGGTGCCACCATCGCCAAGCTGGCCGGAGGTATTTAAGCCCCAACACTGCAAAGTGCCAGTGCTTGACAGAGCACAAGTTTCGGAATTACCTGCGGCAATCGAAACCACACCACTTGAAAGCCCGGTGACCGCAACCGGAGAAGACGAGCTGACTGTAAAACCGTTACCAAGTTCTCCGTATGCGTTGTAGCCCCAACACTGAACTGCTCCCGTGTTGTTAAGGGCGCAGGTATGAGAACCGCCCGCAGTCATCGAAATAATACCGCTTAGTAATCCGGTAACAGTGATCGGGGTTGACGAGTAGCTGGCAGTAGTGCCGGGACCAAGTTCACCCGAGCCGTTGTAGCCCCAACACTGCACTACATTGGTATTAGTCAGAGCGCAGGAGTGGGAATATCCCGCTGCAACTGAAACAACGCCACTACCCAGCCCTGTAACAGTGACAGGTGTTGGCGAATTGGTAGTGGATGAATTGCCAAGTTCCCCGTCGACATTGTAGCCCCAGCACTGTGCTGCACCGGCAGTCGTCAGCGCGCATGTTTGAGAACCTCCCGCACCAATTGAGGCTACGTTACCTGAAAGCCCTTTGACTGCGTTTGGCGTTGTCGAGTTGGTGGTGTTGCCGCTACCGAGTTGGCCGAAGGCATTTCCACCCCAACACTGCATTGTTCCCGCGCTTGTCATGGCACAAGTGTGGCCGGTGCCTGCGGCAATCGAAATCACTCCGCTTGAGATTCCGGTTACGGTAACTGGAACAGTCGATTGAGTTGTGGTGTTGCCCAGTTGGCCGCTATTGTTCCTCCCCCAACACTTTACAGCACCGGCACTGGTAAGGGCGCAGGCATGGTAATCTCCTGCAGCAATAGCAACAACGCCAGTGGAGAGACCTGTGACTGCGACTGGCGTGGTCGAATTGGTAGTGGTGCCGTTGCCAAGCTGGCCATAAGAATTGTCACCCCAGCACTGCACTGCACCGGTACTGGTAAGGGCACATGCGTAGTTAAGGCCTGCGGTGAGCAAGGGGGTTTTTATAACCACCAAATTTACAGGTTGCGAAGCGATACCATTGGCGATAACAACCACACTGCTTTGTCCAAATTCAACATTTTTGGGAACAGCGAAGTTGGTTGAACTTGCGTTGTTTGGTGAAACCGACATCGAGTTGTGATTAAAGGTGCGCGCATAAAAAACATGGCCGGTTGCTGCGTTGGTTATTCGCACGATCGGATAGTTTGTCGATGTTTGCGTATCGTCACCATAAGTGGCACCTTGAGACAAACCATTGAACTGTAATCCGCTGATTTGATATGTTTGCCCTGGATTTACAAGTGACGGCGCATTGGAAATGACAGGTGCCCAACTCGAATTAGGGCTGCCGGTCGGCGTATAGACCTCGGGCACATTGCTAAAATCAGTGGAAAGCACCTGGCCATTCGGCAGCAAAAGAAAGTTGTAGTAGAACGCAGAAGAAGAGCTCGCAAAATTGAGAGTGTCGGCAACCTGATTGATTACATTGGTGCCGGTATACTCAAAAAAATGCGTTGGAACACCGCCAAACCCGGCATTTGCCGCAAGCAGGATATTGCCGTTGGGAAGCAGGGCAGCCGGGGCGTCGGCGAGATTACAACTTGTCGTGCCGGTAGCCCCGCATATAGCCGGTAAATTGGGTCCTGCACTCCATACACCATTGACCGAATTGTAGATTGCCGTTGGATCTGTCGGGGAACTTGCACCCGCACAACCGGTATTACCACCAAAAGCGACAACAGAGCCGTCCGCACGCAGGACGGCAGGGCCGATTTCGTAGTTTGCGCAAACATAGGGGTCAACGAGCGATACCGGCGTATTGCCTGCAGAAGCCCATGTACCCGACGCTGGTACATATTGCTCTGCAGTTGTTGGTGCTGTTGTTGTCCCGGACCAAATGTCGACCGTCAGAATATTGCCATTCGGCAACAGGTTATATCCTTGTTCGTTTTGGTAATAGATTGGTCCGGAGGTGGTGGTCCAGCCCAAAGTGGTCGCATTAAACAGTGCTTCTGCTGTGGGGCTTGCAGTACAACAACCTCCGAGCATGAAGGTACCATTGGCTAGAACGACGCCGGGGGCATCGCCAATTTTTGTCCAAGCGGTGCCAGCCGGTGCCGATACGGCTGTCCAAGTATTGGCGACCGGATCATAGATTGCCCCCAAATTGGATTCAACGGGTGTTGTGCCACCATTATTGTATTCTCCACCCATGATGATTAAACGCCCATCAGGGAGCACAGCAGAAGCGTAATAGTCCGGCGCATACTGGGTGCCGTTTATAATTGGAAGAGAAGCGATCTGTGTCCACGTTCCGGTCACATAACTACCAAGGATATCCGGGGTCAACTTATACCAATTCGGCGTATTGCACTGATGTACGACGACAGTGCCATCAGTCAGCAAGTGAGGGTTGCAAAGGCCGGTTACCGGGGCTAAAGCGACTGTCTGCCAAGTACCCCCAAAGCTGGCTGGAAGTGAAGGTTGTGGAAGTAATGGCTGCGATGACGAAGGCAGTGTAGTAGCGGTTGGGTGCAGGGGAATTTGAGATATAAATTGATTCCATGATGAAGGGTTGCTCTTGAATAACTGCATTCTAGATCTGGAAATCGGCGGGTTCCGGGCAACTTGGGTGTCCGCAAGGCAATCTTCAGTTGCCGTGAGCGTCACGATCAAGGCAATGCTGAATACCAACAATTCCTGTACATACCAATATTTTTTTGTCATAGATTGACTCTTGGTTAGCAATCGATTTTCCCAGAGGACGAATCCTGATTGTCTGAATTGAAGCATGCCTATCCCTCTTGCCTATTGAGCTTTAGCAGCTAATTAATTAGTTAATTATTTTCGATTTTTTTCTTCTGCCAGTTCTTGATCCCGCCACATCGCCCCGATCATAACGACTCTATGTGCAGAATATTTTAGTTTTACCATGCTTGATTTTGCATGATTTGAGTTAAGTATTAATTACATTAAAATACAATTGGATAGTCCGTTTAATGTAGGCCAAAAGGTCTAGATATTCTGAATAATATTTAGACCTTTTGATTAATAAAGAATGATAGTTTTATCGGCTCGCTCTCTTTATCCGTTTGTCGCAGGCTCGATCCCCGCACGGCCCATAAAATATCAATGACTTAGGACAAAAAGCCTAAGTTGTTATTTTTCTTTATTCTGCCAACAATTCAGCCTTGATCGGCTGGCTACCATAACTTACTAATGTATTAGTAGTCCGTTCGGACTAGTCCTGAATATCATTCTGATGCGGTGATGTAACAATCATCATTTATCTTTCGATCAAATACCAATTCTAGTGGCATGGTTATCGAATACCAATGTAATTAGCGTGCATACGATCCATTCTTAGTATTTGTATTTTAAGTAATTTATTGCGTTCTAAAACTCAGGAGAAGTCTTTATGCACAACCGTCGTATGTCAAAACTTTATTCGGCAATGTCAGCCATTGCAGTCCTTCTTGCAGCGGTTGGCTATTCACATTCAGCAATGGCTGATCTAACTTCGTTTACTTCAGGCGATCTCGTTATCAGTACTGTTTCAGCCGCCAACACTGGGGGAACCAACCTTGATACTGCCGCGGCTATCGTCTTGCAAGAATTTCAACTGGGTGCAAATAATACTTCTGCCACATTTGCCGGGTCTTTGACACTGGCTCAGACAAGCAGCGGTAACAATTCGGCGATTTCCGGAGAATATGGCTCGGCTTCGGAAGGTATCCTGCAACAGTCAGCGGACGGTCAGTACCTGACAATGATGGGATATGGCGTGAACGCAGCAACATTTAACTCAGCATCAACTACAACCTACGGCACTGCGGCGCTTGGACAAACGACAAGCCTCACTGCAGCCAATCAAACTGGTACACCGGTTACTACAGTCGCCCGGGTAGTTGCATTGGTGGGCGCCAATGCCAGCGTTGATACCAGTACAGCACTGACTGGTGTGTTCAACCAAAACAATCCACGCAGTGTTGCGACGGTCAACGGGACTTCATTTTACGTCTCCGGACAAGGGGCAAGCAAAACTGACCCAACACAGGGCGTAGCCTACGCGACGCGGGGTGCAACTACTGCAACAGTGGTCGATAACAGCACAGATACCCGAGTTGTCTCGATTATTAACAACGGTAGCGGCAATACACTTTATGTTTCACGCGATGTGAATCCAACTGGCAGCGGGAACCAAAACTTTACCAATGTCAGCACATTGACTAACGCCAGCGGTGGCATGCCGACTTCTTCTGCAGGCCTAATAACGACCCACGTTACACCGCCTGCCAGTCCTTTGTCGGCAGGCGGCAACAATGGATCAATCACCCTGACTGCTGCCTTGGACAATAATTTAAACAGCTCTCGTAATGGCAAGTTTGTTTATCTCAGCCCGGAGCAGTTTTTCATGGCCAATGCCACCACCATGTATGTGGCAGACAGCGGCCAACCCAAGAATGGCACAGCTGGCGCAGCTGCATTGGGCGAAGGCGGGCTACAGAAATGGTCATTGATCAACGGTACCTGGACTCTGGACTATGATCTTTACAATGGTTTGAATCTGGTTAACAACAACACTGCCAACGCTCTCACGCCCACCGCAGCCGGAGTGACAGGTCTGAAAGGATTGACCGGTAGAGTGGTTAATGGTCAGGTGCAATTGTTTGCTACCAGCTACGGACTGAATGAACTTTCGCAAAGCTACTTATACGGAATTACCGATAATCTGGGTGCCACTTCGTTTAGCCAAGTCAGCGGTGAACAATTCACTACTCTGTATACGGATACGACCGGCCAGACCATGATCAGTGGCGTTGCATTTGCTCCTACCGCCATTGCTGCAGTCCCCGAACCTGAAACCTACGCCATGATGCTTATGGGCTTGGGTTTGTTTGGTTTTATTTCACGCAAACTACGCGAACAGAAACAAGTTGCCGAGTCCGTATAGTTTATTAACGAAATCAAAGGAATATTATGAAATTCACCAATATGAAATGCTTGATGATGGCGGCAGTTGTTTCCGCAGCATTCTCTGCAGGCAGTGCCTCTGCCGGAATAATTATCTCTGAAGTTGATCCCTATGGTAGCAATGGTTCCGATGGATATAGTGAAGACCGGTTTCAACTCACTAACAGTGGTACTAATGCTGTGGACATCACCGGCTACACAATGCTCGATAGGCGATAGTCATAGGCCGGCCATATGAATGAGATTCCATAACCGATAATTCCACAGCCAACGATGGTGGTAGCATTCCATTTGAGAAGACGGAAAAGTAAGGGGCAGCGAGCTTTTGTGTCCGCATGGCCTATGCATGAGGGAAGAATGCCTAACGTTGAGGTGGTAGTGATCAGCCGTTGCTATTTTCAGTAAAGCTTAGAATTCCAAAATGTCATCGAAAAAACTTATCTCCCACTTCAAACAAGCTGATGACGATCTCAAATACAATCAGCCCAATCACATACCACTCCAATTTGTGTAATTGCTTGTTATCCCACACATCGGCAAGCGTTTGAGCTGTGTCTGATATCAAGTTAAGTTTGCGATCTAACGCCAATTGCCGTTCTTTAAGTTCGAATTCGTCTTCCAAACTGGCGTACAGCCCTCCCAAGTGTGGAAAATTCCAAAGTGTCTCCGGCTTGTCGCCAATTTCGGCGCGACCGACCATGCGGTGTTCGATTAAAAGCATAGAACCGATCTTGGACAGCAGTTTTCGTGAACCGGCGCTCACTCTGCCATGAGTAGCCAATTCCTGAGCCAGTGGCTCAATTTTGTCGAATTCACCGGCAACGGTTTTTTCATAAAGTGAAAGTACAAGATTCTTACTTAATGCATCGGCTATAACCTGCAATTTCTCAAGCGAAATATCGTCCAGAGAGACCGCTCCACTCTGTACCCCAATACTGTTCTTGCCACAGTGAATTTCTAGCTCTTCGATTTCCGGTGCCGAATAGCAATTAGTCAAGAGAGGCTTGAGTGTTTCGACAAACTTAACCTCATCATCGTTGTTGACACCAAACAGTACGACAACTCCATAGCGGAACAACACTCCAATACCACCTTCAGCATTTACTTTCAATGTCAAAGGTGTAGTCGATAGACAATCGGCAATTTTAAAAAGTTTCAAATCAAGCCGGTCACCTAAAAGCAATGATCGAGCCTTTAATATTTGAGTTGGGTTATTTAGGTTATCCATAGGGTCACAAGAAAAGGAACATAATGTATCCAAAAATATTTGTTATATTTTGACAAGCAATTAATATATCTTGCTCACTATAGTCTTGTTTAATTGTCGGTTATTATTTGGCGAATTAATCGCGGAAATTAGGTAATCAGATAGCTTGCATGAAAGCTGTTTTCACGAATGCACAATTTTGGCTGATAGTGAATATTTTTCATCGTACACATTCAATGATCTCAAGTTAAAACCACACTGGCCAATCATCTTTTCACCGTTTGCCTGAACTCTCAAGTGCTATTTTTTCTTATGAGACTCTTGCTCCCTCATTAAATTGCAATTCGACGTATTTTAGATGCCGACCAAAATATTCCTATTGCGCATGGTGTGAATATTCCGCTAGATATCAATTTGTCTGCAATGAAAGTAAAAATTACAATCAAAATTGGGATGACCACCAATGCCCAACCAATCGCATGCATCAATGATGCTTGATTCAGTAATGCGTTGGCCCCACCAGCCTGTTTAACAATAAAGTCATCTTTACTCAGTCCACATGTCTGTCACCATCGCATCTAGTTTGAACCAGAATGGCTTTGACGATAAACATCAAGATTGGTTAGCAGCTCGTTGAATATTTCTTTCGAGACAACGCCTTGTTTAATTATATTTTGTATGGTTTTGCCTGCCGCATTATTCAATTTGGCAATCTCTTCAGGCGGGAGAGCAGTGAACACCAGACCCTGTTTGCGTAGTGCATCTCGCGCACTATTATCATCGATACGCGTTTGTCTGGACATCACTGATGAAACACGCGACATTACTTCGCGTACGACAGCCTGATCAGATGGACTTATGTTGGAAAATGGCTTCTTATCGACAACCAATGCACCAAATACAGACATGGTAGGCAGGTCGGTCAGGTATTTTGTTTTAGTATGCCATTGCAATGCAATAGCCCCTGTAGGGGTACATCCCAAAGAAGTGATAAGACCAGTCTGTAATCCTGTGAGAACATCAGTGAGTGGTAAAGACAAGGTAGGCGCACCTATATTCAAGAACATTGTACGAGTAATTTCATCGCCTTCAGGAACCCAAATTTTTTGATTTTTCAGGTCATCGACAAAGTTTACACGTAAGTTCGACATGATATAAGCAAAGCCACCATCGATAAGACCGAAGGTAACGAAGCCATGATCTTCAATGCCTTGAGTAATCTTCTTATCCATGCGTGCACGAACGTAGTCTAGTTCGTCGTAAGAATGGAAAAGCATCGGCAAACTATAAACCTGAGAATCGGGGAAAATAAAAGAAAGAGCTCCGCCTGTAAGTGCTCCGCCTTGTAATTGTCCTGCTCGGATTTTACGAAGCACTTCGCGTTCACTTCCCATGCCGCCACCGGGATAAAGTTTGATGGTGACGCGGCCTTCAGTCCGCTTATCAATTTCTTCTCCGCCTTTGCGCAACTCTTGAGCCCATAGTGTGCCATCCGGTGCAAACGTTGCAATTTTTATAATTTGTGCTTGGGTCTGATCGGAGGCAACAAAAAGCATCGCTGAAAATATCATTGAAATAAATATACGCATTAAATTTATCCTGGTCGACTTATAAGTTCTAAAATGTGTACTAAAATTTGAGATACTTATTGGGTTAATTTTGATGAATGATCGTTAGGGGTTTAGAGAAAATTCTCAAATGGAAAGTTTTGGACGATCGTCCGAATTCAATTTTCAAATTCTTTAGTGACCGCCATACCTAAATTACTACTGCAATGTGCTTCGTACAAGCTTCTCAAAAGTGGGTAATAGTTCCTTCTTGAAGCTCACTGTGGCAGACCATATTAGGTTATTACCCGGAATCCAGTATTCATCATTTTCGTCTGGGCCTCCGTCATCCACCGACAATAAATCAACTTTGCAATTTTCGTCGATAAAATGATATAGAGCCTGTCCTTCGCAACTAAAGGCCGATTCTGTAATTTCTATCCAATCACTCAATTCATATTCGATCCAACATGAACCATCAAGACTATCTTCACAGGAATTGAATGTTAGGATTCCTCCATCACAGTAGAGCCGAATAAGGCTCTGCAATTTTGCGTCGACTGAAAATGCCACTTCATTTTCAATCATAATAGCTGCCTGAGTGTGCTGCGCTACAGTTTGCTCAATCATCATAACCTCCAAGTTTAGGTTGCAAATAAAAGTTATCTTAGCTTAGCCAAGAGGCTACCTTCGATTGTGCCGTAAAGATTTGAATATCGAATTATGCAAACAGTACCGAGAAAAGATTACATTTTCATGACCTAATGAAAACAGAAATATTTCTGTAAACTCCCTGGCTTGGCTGTGGCGATATTCGATTTTGCTAATGCAATTTTGTTAGTGATATTCGACAGTTAGAGTAAATCGTTAAACTGGCTTTTGTACGAAATTCATCAGCATGTAACATCTCCGGCCTAAGATCAGCGGATGGCTCACTATAAAAACATGGAACTGTTGGCAATCTTCGATACAGATGGAACTACCGTTGATAAGTTTCAAGCTGTTCAATTCACTTTTCTGAGGCATTGCATGGACATCGATTACTTCGAATATTTATTGCCAAAAGCGCCGCAAGTAGCTTCAGACAACATTGAATGATATCTACCCCCACGATGAAGTCTTGTACCCGTCAAGAAGCATCACGATCCGATTCGCAATCCAACTACGACATGCCCCCGATTTTTTCGTCATATAAAAATATTCAAATCTCCTGCATCATCTGCGCATTCAACGAGGCACCCAGAATCGCCGCCGTGCTTGAGATCGCTTCGGTACATCCACTTCTGAATGAGGTGATTGTGGTTGACGATGGATCGAGCGACAACACTGCCGAAATCGTCAGGCAATTCCCTTCTGTAAAACTGATCTCGCAATCTGTGAACTTGGGCAAAAGCATTGCGATGGCAACCGGTGTGATGGCAGCGCAAAACGAACTACTGATGCTCCTGGATGCAGACCTCACCGGTCTGTCCACTGAACATATCAATGCGCTCGCATTCCCAGTTGTATCTGGAAAGGCAGATGTCAGCCTGAGTTTGCGGCAGAATAGCCTGCCGATATTCCGCGCGATCGGGCTGGATTTCGTTTCAGGTGAGCGGGTCATCAGGAAGGATCTGCTGAGCGATGCACTGGAGGAGATGCATGGGCTGCCCCGTTTTGGCATCGAAGTATTCATGAATCGCCAAATCATCGCGCGACAATTTTCGATTGCAGTCACGCACTGGCCCAGCGTTGCGCAATCAAGAAAGACCGAGAAGCTTGGCTACTGGAAAGGCATACGCGCGGAATGGCGCATGCTCTCCGACCTGTTTCAGGTAGACTACCCGCTTGCGCTGATTTCGCAGACCTATCAGTTGCTGCTGTTGCGCATCAATCGCCCAGCACCGATAACATTTGCGGTGTGGCTCGGCAAATTGCGCGACAGCTTGCTGTAAGCTCCAGTTGCTAGTTTACGGATCATAATGTCTGCGGCATACATCGCGGCCGCAGATGTGCCAGATACGCCATGCCGTTTTAGCAGGTAAACATAGGTAAGCAGGCCGCCACTTCCGGCAGGTGTCGCGCTGATGGCGAATTCGGTGGACATGACCGTGGCCATTGAACGACCATGTCCCATGGGTTTCCTGATCCCGCTCAGTATCAGGCGCATACGCCCTGCGCTGAAATTCCAGCCGACAAGAATCATCGTCAGCACCGCGCACAACAGGGATAACGGAAATGCAGTCAGACGATGGAGCAGGCCGCTGCCACCATATACAAAGGCAATGCTTAGGCCCAGTACCAGCCCGACAGCAAAAAGTAAAAGAGATCGTCGCATGGGCCGTTGTAATTCACCCGTCACTTCGTAAACTAACACTTTCGATATATTTCGACATAAATAAGTGAAAATTTGCCTTCTACAAAGCTGCCGTTGGTGACCGTCGCATTGATTGGGTCTTGTCCTTCAGCCCTCGCTAGTGCCTGCGTCACTTATGTGATTATGAAGAGACCTTGGATTTTGTGTTGGTACTTCGTCGACACGCGCCACGTAAGGGGCGTTGCTGATGAATGAAGAAAAGCTTGTCTAGAATAATAGTGAAGAGAAACTAATTACTTGATGAACATTACAAATTTGTTTCCCAAACATTGGGCGAAATCTGGAATGAGTTTTTTGTCCAAATTATTTGTATTGCCAATAACCGATTCAGACTGACACGCACGGTAAATAAATTCATTTGTATCTATTTTGTTTACGCTGGCATACTTTTGTTGTTCTAAGTTTGCGCCAAAAATACTTACGATTAAACCAGTACAAAGAAATAGCAACCAAACTGCCAATTGTAGTAGCAGTAGAAATTTGATTAGGCTTTTTACCTGGCGAAACGCACCTGTAAATACCTCGCGGAGAAGACTGGGCATTTCTCGTCCAAGTTCAAACGTTTTAACTGTACTTGTTATATTCATAATTCAATAGTATTGAAAAATTGTTACATTACGATTTCAAACAATAGGTATTTGCAAAAAAATCGCACCTCTTTTTATGAGGCGCGAAATAGGAGGAGAAACACAACTATCAATAGGAAGAAAGTTGTTTCACAATTGCCCGATTTCGTAACTCGGTTAACTTTGGGTATTAAGACTTTGCCGCATTTTCACTCAACCCATTAACTTCAACCTCTAACCCTGCTAGTTTCAATACACGTTCGGCACTAACATTTCCTCCGGCACGGGATTTCTCAGATAGTCAGGATTATGAACCCGCTCAGGTAACATAACTTCGGGTTTTTCGATCTCGGCATATGGAATTTGGCTCAAAAAATGATGGATGCAATTGAGGCGGGCTTTCTTCTTATCCACGGCTTCAATGATTCTCCAGGGCGCATCAGAAAGATGAGTTCGATCCAGCATAATCTCTTTAGCCTTGGTATATTGTTCCCATAAACGGCGGGACTCCATATCCATCGGACTGAGCTTCCATTGCTTAAGGGGATCATGAATGCGCATTTTAAAGCGCAATTGTTGCTCGTCATCGGTAATGGAAAACCAGTATTTGATCAGGATGATGCCGGAGCGAACGAGCATCTTTTCAAATTCAGGCACGGTGCGGAAAAACTCCTCGTACTCATCGTCATTGCAAAATCCCATTACTCGCTCAACACCTGCTCGGTTATACCAGCTTCGATCAAACAGAACGATTTCGCCGCCTGCCGGCAGATGTGATACATAACGCTGAAAATACCACTGACTGCGCTCCCTTTCACTAGGCGCCGGTAGTGCAGCTACGCGACAAACGCGGGGGTTAAGTCGCTGGGTGATGCGTTTGATAACACCGCCTTTACCCGCGGCATCGCGTCCTTCAAAAAGAACCACCACCTTGAGTTTTTTATGGACAACCCAGTCCTGAAGTTTGACCAGTTCACCTTGGAGACGAAATAGCTCCTTAAAGTAGAAATTTCTGTCCAGATCATTTTGAGATCCAGATTTTGTCGCCTCGGCCACAAGATCGTTCATCCGGTCATCGTCAATTTCCATTTCTAATTCTTCATCAAAACTATCCAGCATTTCAGCATGTACTCTGCGCTCGTAATCGAGTTGTTCGCTGGTCTTATCAGTGCATTTTTGTGGTGATGCCAAAGTCATTGAATATCCTTTTCAGACAATATTGATTGTTTTAGCTTGCCCCGGCTGTTTAGCTCAGCAAATTGACAATGAAACGGTGTGGCAAAAAGTCATCGGAATGAATTTGTTCCGATGACCCGCCTGCCAATTTAGAATAGGTGAGAAAACAGCCAGTAGAGAGAGCCGGAAATTAACATGGCGACAGGCAATGTAAGTACCCATGCCATTGCCAAATTACGAATTGTTGCCATTTGCAGGCCAGACTTATTCGCAGCCATGGAACCCGCCACGCCCGAGGACAACACATGGGTAGTGGAAACCGGCAAGCCGAAAGCATCTGCCGCACCGATGGTTGTCATTGCTACTAATTCTGCAGACGCCCCCTGCGCGTAAGTAAGATGCGTCTTACCAATCTTTGATCCGACAGTCACCACAATCCGTTTCCAGCCCACCATGGTGCCCAGCCCCAAGGCAATGGCAACAACTACCTTGACCCAAAGAGGAATGAATTTCGTTGCATCGTCGATTTCCTTCTTGAATGCCTTCAGGTTTGCCTTTGTATCCGAATCAAATTTTACTGCTTCGCTCTTGTCCAGAAAGCGAATTGCTTCGGAAGTTAAATACATATCACTCCGCACGTTAGATACGGCCTCGACCGGAACATGGGAAAGGGTTCCGTATTGTTTGATTTGTTCGCCAATCTTGCCCACTACGCTCGCCAACGCTGGTACAACCCCAACTTTAAATTCTTTGGTTCTAATGTATTCAGTCAGGGTTGCGCGCGGATCGGTTGGCGTTACTACGGTTGCATTTTTCAGCAATGACTGCTGCGTAACTTGTGCCACCGCCACAAACTGGGTCATGTGATCCACCGGCATGGCACGATTCAATGCGTAGGCCAGTGGAACCGTACCAACCAAAATCAACATAATAAGTCCCATGCCCTTTTGCCCATCGTTGGAACCGTGAGCAAATGAAACACCGGTACAAGTCAAAATGAGAAGGCCGCGAACCCATAACGGTGGCGGCTGATTGCCTTTGGGTTCATCGTACAACTCGCGATTTTTTACAAAAGCTTTCAAAGCAAGCAACAGAAGCGCTGCAAATATAAATCCAATCAACGGTGACAACAAGAGTGAATAACCAATCTTGGTTGCCTGAGCCCAATCCACACCGCTTGTACCATCTCTACCGTGCATAAGGGCATTGGCAACACCTACTCCGATGATCGAACCAATCAAAGTGTGAGATGAAGACGCCGGTAAACCCAGCCACCAAGTACCCAAGTTCCAGATAATCGCGGCGATGAGCAGCGCAAAAACCATAGCGAAACCGGCGCTGGAGCCTACCTGTAGAATTAGCTCTACGGGCAACAAAGAGATAATCCCAAAAGCCACCGCACCACTCGAAGTCAGTACCCCCAGAAAATTAAAGAATCCCGACCACATCACTGCAAAATTGGGTGGTAGCGAATTTGTATAAATAACCGTTGCTACCGCATTGGCGGTATCGTGAAATCCGTTGACGAATTCAAACCCCAAGGCAATCAGCAGTGCCACACCCAGAAGAATGTAGGGAATCCAGGCGACAAGCAAATTGCCGGCATCAATAATATCGCGTACTAAACTGTAGCCGCCAAAGGCAAGGCCAACTATAAGCATGGCAAGAAACACGATTGAAGTCACCAGACCTGGCTTGTGATCCAGCTTGGAATGAATTTCTGAAGAAGATAGTGCTTGAGATCTCGACGCTGTGATGCTGGACGTGTTCATGAATTTATTTACCCGAAATTATTGGAGAGTTGCTTCCCCGTAATTATGTTCCAGGTAGATGACAATTAAATTACAGCAAGATTACATGGTTATAAGTCAGGTGGATACAAAGGTTATTACAGTATTAAAATATGCAGCGGCACAATATGGCGACGAAAGGCCATTGTTTGCCAGAACTAAATATTCTGCAATTATTGTTGTGATATTCAAGCAAAAAACCCCTCGGTTTTACCGAGGGGTTCCCGATACCTACAACTACAAATTAGTTACAAGTCGCGCATGGAATTGCTTGCCCTGAACTTGGATCAAGATACAGACTTGGAGTACTTCCACCACTCGTCAAGTTCAACATATTGGTGAGCGATCCGGCAATCGAATCAAAGGAGCCGGTAATACGTTGACCGCCCAGCCAGTTATCCTCGATGAAGCGCAAAATCGAAGTTTGGTCAGTCAGCGTATGGTCAACGTAGTTCACCTTGGCATAAGGAGAAATCACCAACAATGGAAGACGTGGGCCATAACCGCAACGTCCTTGAATATTAGCCGTGCCGGTCGCACCAAGGAGTGTACTGCTTGGTGCATTTGTGCCTTGCTGTGTCCCAGAACTGCAGACACCTGCACCGTTCAGCCAATCGCCGAGTCCGGTGAAACTAATACCGTTGCTGATAAAGTTTGCCAAAGTAGAAGTCAGGCTTGACGGATTTACGATCGGGCTGGATTGGTGATCATACCAACCGTCAGAATCGTCATAGGCAATAACCACAAGCGTGTTTGCCCAACCCGGCTGAGTTTGCAAAAAGTTTACCACCTGCGTCACAAAAGTCTGTTCATCCAGAGGGCTGGAATATCCTGCGTGACCGTCCTGATAGCCAGGTGCCTTCAGGAAGCTGACCGCAGGGAAATTGCCGGCAGATACCGCATCGAAGAAGTCATGGATGTCATACTGGTGGTTGGCTGGATCAAGCGTTTTGCCATCTGCCTGGTATGTTTGCCCGATGGCGGCAACCGCGCTTGGACGTGCATGGGTCAGGTTCTGAGTGCTCTTGTAGTACTGGAACGGCTGATGGTGGGGAATGTAATCCACTTTCGTCTGACCTGTCACGCTTGAAACCGACGTCCGGGCGCAACCAGTGGTTCCGTTCGTATTTTTCACAGTCAGGTCAAACCCACCCTGAAAGAAGCCCCAGCTCACATTGGCCGTGTTCAAAAGGTCACCGATATTTTTCCCGCCCAAAGTCACCGCATCGCGGGAGGAGCAGGCATCACCCAAGGGCTGAGCGTCGCTCGTAAGCGTAATGCCGCCGTTACCGTCACTGGACATTTCGCCACTGAGGCTTTGCGAACTTGATCCATTTGTCGCGATTACCCCGTTGGTTTGGCCGGAAATCAGGTTAATAGCTCCCGGAGCCGAAGGGCCGAAGGTTGTGCCAAAAGAGTTGTCATTCATGGCGAAATGTTGCGCGTAATTCCAATACGCAGTAACCGTGTTGCCATCGTAGTAACCCATTACAACGCCTGCAGTATTAAGCGGTGCTACAAGGCCCTGCGGAGCGGCAGTATCGGGTGTACCGACAGTAGCAGGGAACAAGTCCATATTAGTTCCGTCAAAGGCCTTTTGTTCAGCATCGTAATTATGATTCTGGTCAGCAGTTGCGGCCTGTGTCCGGTCAAGACGGAACGGATTAATTGCGTTTGTGCCATTGGCTGTATTTAATGCCGTCGGGTTATTCACTGTAAGATCGACCCCGAGCGCAGCGAATTTATTTGTTACATCAAGAGGAGTTTTCAACGTATTGGCAACCGGCGTACCGGATGCAGCAGTGAATTTAGGCTGACCAAGAGTATTGGCAGCAGTCGGATAGGTACCAAAGTAATGGTCAAAAGATACGTTTTCCTGAAAAATGACAACAACGTGCTTGATTGGGGTAGCTGTTGCACCCGTTGGAGAAGGTGAAGATGAAGATGAACTGCTAATGCAACCTACTAGCAGTGTAGTCAATAACCCGCCCAATGCTATTCCTGGCATAAGGAAGGCGCGAGAGTCGATTTTAAAACGCATGAGATTAAAACTCCAAAAAGGTCAAAATTAAAGCCTGTTAAGCATCGCAATAGCCACGGTGACCTTTCGGAGTAAACCCGAATGAAATCAGTTAATCACCATGTTGTTGGTCAACTGCAAATTTATATCGGCCATGAGTAGAAAGTAGCAAGACTATCTAGCGCTGTCATGCTGCAATCAATGATGAGCAAATCCTATTAATTAATTATGAAATCAAAATGAAAATTTTATTACAGATATTTTTAACAAATCGGAATGAATCATTTACGGTTTGAGTCGTAAATTAATCCTAAAGGAAGTCTGATATAAAAGTAAAACTGTAGTTAGTCTAGGCATTCATGTCGTTACGCCCCTTTAGCAAGGGAAGTACTCTTCTAGATTACTTCGAATATGACTGGAAGAAACATCAATACATACCGAACACCTCAACAACAGCAGCCGATGATAGCGGCAAGAAACGGTCAAAAGCAAAGCGCTGAAAAACTGAGAAACGTACTTTTCGAAACTCATGGGGCACAACTGTCGCACTTGCGTGCTGCTATACCGATATGGGTAGAAGATGCAGAGAATGGCCTGACGAGGAGATTCCGCCGATTGTCTCCGGCGTTGGCTCTCACTGAGCGCAAAATTGGCTTCCAGTTAACTGCCGTTCGCGACCGTCGCAAACTGGCCGACACTTGACAGATGCATCGCATATTACACTGCCCGCAAGCAGTCATTCAACCAAAGTATTTGAACCGGCATAATCGGCCATTGCAGTCACTGGCGATTTTCTAAAGTGGCAGTTTATTCGAGCTAGCTGAGGGTCGGCTTCCAAGTTTTTCGAACCATCACTTTCGAAAAATTGAATTGCCAGTAAGCGGACGGATGTGGTCGGCAGAAAACCCGCAAGCGACAGTCAGTTATGTATATTCATTGCCCCAATAGAGTCATTCACAAGTACCGATTGAATTATATAAAACGATCTTGATGCCTCCACGCAACATGCATTAGTAGCTCAACCACGTAGAGGCCTTTCCATTATTGCCAGCCGTATTTTCTTGTATAAATACCTTTCATCGCTTGGGTTAGTACCAGGTAACCCAACAAGATGAAGAACAAATACACAAAGTAAATCAGCGGTAGTACTTGCAACTTAAAGCAGTAAGCAACCGGCCCCATCACCAAATAGAGACTTTGATACAGAGTTTCACTGTCTCATCACAGATTCCCCCTTTCCACGCTTTCCCCAGCGCGAGCGATTCCTGGCCGTCCCTTGTTTGCCGTTACTAAAACCTTTGTCCTTGGTGCATTCTATTACTGCCTATCATTATTTAGAATGAGTGAGCATTTGACGACTGTAGTCGGACACAGGATTTATTCCATTACAACCGGAAACGCACCACCGAATCTCGCAACTCCACGGCCAGCTGTTCCAGAGTTTGCACTTTGTCATTTGCTGTACTAACCGAATTTGCCATTTCATCTATCATCTGTGCGATTTTATTCACGTTTCCGTCAACAGCATCACTAGCCGCACTCTGTTCAGATGTCGCGTTCGCTACTTCACGTATATTCACAAGGGTGGAACTCGCTTCACTGCTAATTTCGTGCAAATTTGAGGCGGCAATGTTAGCAGCCTCTACCCCTTTGGCAACCTGGGGAGAGATCGCATGCATACTATCAACAACCGAAGAAGTGTCATTTTGAATACCTTGGATCATGCTGCCAATCTGATCTGTCGCTTGACTAGTTCGATCAGCCAGCTTACGCACTTCATCCGCGACCACTGCAAAACCACGCCCTTGCTCTCCGGCACGCGCAGCCTCGATAGCGGCATTTAGAGCCAGCAGATTGGTTTGGTCGGCGATCTCCTTAATGACGTTAACAATGCCACCTATTTCGTGTGTGCGTTCGACAAGACCTTCGATACGTACTGAAGAATCACCAACTTGCTGCGCAACTAGAGTTAATTTTTCTGCAACTTGATATGTCAGTAACTCGCCCGAAGCTGCTAATGTCGCCGATTGTTGCGAGTTATGTTCAGACTCTTTTGCATTAGCGGAAATATTTTTAACGCTCACCGCCATTTTATCGATAGCGGCAACGGTTGCTCCCGTCGCATCAGCGGACTGCAAGGCAGCATTTTTGACCCGCTTCATTTGATCAGCAAGTGAATCTGCTGCTGCACTTAAAGCAGTCGCCCCCTGCAGGATACTGCCGATCATTTGTCTCAAGTGTTCTTGCATCCCGGTCATGCCGGACAACAAACTTTTACCGTCTCCGTATCGAACAACAATGGGCTGACTTAGGTCACCGCCGGCAATCATCTGCGCTACTTCGGCGGCATAAGCCGGTTCTCCTCCAATGCTCCTGTATATTCCTCGAGCCAACCAGATTGCCAAGGCGAGTACGCATGCCATTACGATGCCACCGATCAAGAGAAGCTGCGAGAGATAATGCCAAAAGGCCGTGTCGATATCATCAACAAACACACCAGCTCCTATCAACCAATTCCAATCCGGGATTCGCAAGATAGCACTAATCTTCGGTACTTCGACATTGCCGTTGGGACGCTTGGTCAAAACTGAAACAAATGCGAAATTATTCTTCTGTAGCGCTGTCAAATACAAATCGGTCAACGACTGACCATTAGGCATGATGCCCCCGTTGTTTTCCTTTCCCTCCTTGCGGGCATCTGGGTGAACGAGTGACATTAGAAACTTGTCGCCAGATCTGACGAAAACATAATCGTCACCATCGTGCAGAGCACGCAGAGCCTCTTTAGCCGCAGTCTGGGCTTCTTCACGAGAAAGCTTCCCAGATTTTTCCAGCTCCTGAAAATGTGCTACCTGCTTGGCTGCCAAAGTTACGAGTAGATGTATCGATTGTTGCCGCTCTTGCAGCATTGAGCTGCGCAAGGACACTACGGCAAACCCAGTTAATATCACCAGACCCAATACTGCACTGCATACGATCAATAGCAGTTTATTTGAAAGTTTCATGCGACACCCTCAGCTTTGCAGAAGAAAAATATCGGCATTCTTGATGAAAACTTGAGTCCCGGCAAGCATAGATTACAAACATTGATAATACTCTGAAGCTGAAGCGACAAATATCCCCGCCGCTTCATAGACGTGACCGCGAAGATTATTGTCCCCGGTATTTTTCATATAATCTTGTCGCGTCCCTTTCTGCACAAACGATGTTACAAAAGAATTTGACTTCCATATACTGCCGTTCGTCACTATCTTTTTTGGCCGGACTTACCTATTTGGCATTCTACTCGCCGCATGTCTCATACCAGTGAGCATCTCATGTCCTTTTAACTTTCATCTTTCGGCACCAACACGGCTTCAAACTGTTCTATCGGAACTGGCTTGCCAAACAGGTATCCCTGAAAGTGAATGCACCCCTTATTCACGAGTAGTTGCCGTTGTTCTTCCGTCTCTACCCCTTCGGCTATGACGTCCAAGTTCAAACTGTGTGCCATTACAATGATGGTGCGTACTATAGCTCTGTCGCTATTATCGGAAACAAGGTCACGCACAAATGACTGGTCGATTTTTAGCTGATCAAGAGGCAGTCGCTTCAGGTATTGCAGGGAAGAGTATCCGGTACCGAAGTCGTCCAATGAGATTAGAACTCCTATTTCACTCAATGCATTCATGGTGGCAATGGAGTTCTCGATATTTTCCAGCAACATGCTTTCGGTGAGTTCCAATTTTAGTAAGGTTGGATTAATGTCGTATTGTTTTATAGCTGCTTGAACCATATCCACGAAATCAGCCTGATGGAGTTGTTTGGCACTCACATTAATTGACAGTACAAAACCTCGTGTGTGCTCGTTTTGCTGCCATTTATTGAGCTGCTCACATGCTGTCTCCAATACCCATTTCCCGATTGGCAAAATCAAGCCAGTTTCTTCAGCCAAAGGGATAAACTCGTTGGGCGAAACTAAACCATGCTCAGGATGAATCCAACGGATCAGAGCTTCTGCACCCAATGGATTATCCGAGTTGTCCACTTGAATCTGGTAATACAAATGCAGTTGCTTCTTCTGAAGTGCGTTGTGCAACTCCAATTCGAGTTCCATTCGGGCATTGATGGATTCCTGCATGTGCGGGTCAAAAAAACGCAATGCATTCCGGCCATCCTTCTTTGCCTCATACATCGCGATATCCGCCTGTTTCATCAATTCATCGATGGTATGTTGGTTACCGTGGAACAATGTGATGCCAATACTTGGCGTGCTGTAGTGTGCGTGCGTTTGCAGCTCGTAAACCAAGTTGAGAGTAGCATGAATTTTATTGCCAACTATTTTTGTTTGTTCCGCAGCTTCCAGTTCGTTCTGGCTCAAATGTTCGAGAATGACAACGAACTCATCACCACCGAGACGGGCAACAGTATCTCCCTCACGCACAGCTAGCGTAAGACGATATGCGACCTGCTTTAGCAAAATGTCGCCTATGTCATGCCCCAGGGTATCATTGAGCGTCTTGAAATTATCAAGGTCAATCAACAGTACTGCACCGAATCTGCCATTACGTTGACCTGCAGTTATGGCTTGTTTCAAGCGATCCATCAGGAGTGTGCGGTTAGCCAGGCCAGTAAGCTGATCAAAGAAGGCCAACTCACTAATTCTTTCCTCTGACAATTTGCGGCTTGTAATGTCGGTATAGATTCCGAGCACGCCGATAATCTGATTTTCCTCGCCTCGTAACGGTACCTTCGAAGTGCTCAGCCAGATAGTTCGTCCATCAGGGGCGGTCTGCTTCTCTTCGAAATCCAGCTTCGACATGCCCGACTCCATCACGGCTTTATCGTCGGATCGGTAGAGTTCGGCCTGCTCACGCCAGTTCATATCGTAATCAGTCTTGCCGATCAGGTCTTCCAAATTGGGTAGGCCTGCATCGTGCGCAAACTGGCTGTTACACCCGATGTAGCGGGATTCCAGATCTTTCCAAAACACGCGAATTGGAGCATGCTGGATAATGGATGCCAGCAAATCTTTCTGTTCACGAAATTGCTCGGCGTTATGGCGATGCTGATTGAGAAGAGCACCGACATGATTTGTCATCGAGTTGATACCTTGCTGAAGCTGTCCTAATTCATCATCGATAGTGACTGGAATTCGGGCATCTAAATCACCCTTCTCGACCTCTTTTAATACCTTCAGAGACACATTTACACGCCGGGTAATAAGACGCTGGGCAATGAGAACGATAACAGCCGAACTGAGCAGGATAAATAATAATGATCCGAGTTGCCCCCACAGGGTAATTGAATGCTTCGTCGCGTTGAGTTCATCAGTGCTGATCGTCATTACTACGGAGTACATAGGTGAACCGCCTTGAGCACCACGAATATGCATAACAGACGTGAGTGTATTATTGCTTTGAATAATATTTTCATCGGAAGCCGAATCGGAAATCCATCGATTGTCGAAACCGGAAATAGTATTTGCCAAGAAACCCAGGGATGATGGATTCGTGGAGACAATGATTCGCCCATTACCGCCAATGACCATGCCATTAATATAAGGAGCACCTATCAAATCGCTCATGATCGATTGGCGTGAAATGGAACTGATTGCCAGCTCGTCATTGGCAATCATTTGCCCCACAAGGTGCAAGCGAGAGTAGGCGCGCTCTTCAATGGCAGAGCTAAATCGATTAATGTAAAACCATCCGAGCACACTGAACGCGACAACCTCTACGCAAATAACAAGTAGCGCAACTCGCGAAATAAGACCCAAGCGGAACAATTTCATGGCTCGTAATGTGGCGTGTCGGCAAAAGATTCTAATCGAGTTGTATTCTCTCTTTTGTACCGAACCGGTTCAGGGGGAATATGGGCCAGAATTTCTTGACTCAACTCAGGATGCTCTGCTCGTGGGCGCCAGGTGGCGATGTAGATGGTTTGCTGAAGGTGATGGCTAATTGGATCCATATAGGCTCCGTATTGCTGCATTCGTTCCTTTGCAGTCCACTTGAGGTTTTCGAGCTGTTTTATAACAGCATGGTTATCAGTGGTGCCCGCATGTTGAATCGCTGTGAGCAACGCTTTTGTAGCAAAGTAGGCTGCATGGGTCACTTTACTTGGATAATCCAGTCGGGTATGTCCATAGCGTTTCCTATAGCGAGCTACAAACTCAGATGTTCCCGGAGTATCAAGGTTCCAAGACCAGGTAATGCCGTATAGCGGCCGTGGTGTTCCCGGAGCGGGATAGAGTTCCTCCCAATCTACTTCACCTACAACCCAGGATTGGTTTTCCAGCGTCTTCGGATCAATTTGTGCAAAAAGTTTAATCTGATTGTCCCCGGTTATACTGAGGGCGACAACGTCGGCAGGGATATTGGCGACTTGTTTGAGAACTCCAGCAGGATCAGGTAGAGATTCGGGAACAACGACTTCACCTACGACTGTGCCACCATATTCAGCGATTAATGACCGCGAGGCTAAGGCACTGCTATGGCCGAAAACATCATCTTCAGTCAGTAGCAGTACTCGTTTAGATCTGTGATTCAATAAAGCATATTTAAAGAGGGCGCTGTTAAAGTTGGCAGCACTGGCGTCGAATACAAACTTCGTGCGGTGAGCATTCTCAACCGATTCAGACGGCGCTGAAGAATTGGTGTTAATAAAGATGACTCCATGTTTTTGGCAGACCGCAGACATACTGGAAGCGACACCGGAATCTATGGCACCCAACATGAAGCCCACTTTATTTCGGGTGATGAGTTCCTCGGCTACCTGAGCAGCATAACTTTTATCCATAGTCGGGTTCATTGACAAGAGAACTATTTCGCGACCTAACACTCCGCCATTGCTGTTGAATTCATCGATTGCCATTTCGGCTCCGCGTAAATCGGATTCGGAATGTAAAGTAAAACGTCCAGAGGTTGGAGCAACGTGGGCAATAATGATGGGAGGTTTTTCTGCACCGAAAGCACTGCTAATAATTGACAGAGAGAATGATTCATTACCAGGGTTAAAAACAAAGGCAGCTATCAAGCTGCACAATGTGAAA
>Ga0182030_10006603_pt1 | contig 24432 bp, 25 predicted proteins | sample 812S3MmetaG_FD_121299 | JGI IMG/M metagenome (GOLD analysis project Ga0182030, IMG submission 121299) | Permafrost microbial communities from Stordalen Mire, Sweden - 812S3M metaG (Illumina Assembly) | ecosystem: Environmental > Terrestrial > Soil > Wetlands > Permafrost | place: Sweden...
AAAGTAATAATATTTTAAAAAGTTAGTATTCTCGTTTAGGGGGTGCGCGAGCTGTGGCCCTGACTCTTAGCAGATGATAAGAAATGGCTTTTGGACGAATATTCGGAGACATAGGATGAGGATTGAGGCTTTTGTCAAGTTCATGGTGCAGATAACCTTGATTTGCGAGTGGGAATCTGGGTGATCTCGGCCTCATTTTCAGTTATGGTAGGAAATAGTGAAAAGGAAAGAACGGCCGCGATGCAGAGTGGGATGAGCTTTGGCAACGAGTCGTTGAGTAGCGTCTTCTCAAGCTGGCCACTCGCCTCGCGTCGTTGGGTCCCTCGTTCATACAGTCTTTAGGTTCATTTGAGTCTGAAGACACTTCATTTTAGATATACTATTCGTTTAATAGTTCAGATCGAGGTTGGAGAAATTTCACCACTCAATCAGACTAGATTTCAATCAATCCAAATTGACATGGACATCAGCCCGTCCCGCTGGAAAGGGATGTGTAAAAAGGGACAATTCGACGATAATCTTCCTGTCGGATGGCCTTGGATGGACAGTCGATCATCTGTTTGCAGAGTATCCTCTCTGTTCCCTCTGCTCACTCGTCATTTTATCACATCCCTGTTCGGCGTTGGGTCGTTCCAACACTTTAGCTAATTGGAATTGCTGCAAGGAACATAATCACGTATCGTCTGTTCTGGAAGGCGCTATGTATCCAGATAGCCCAATTCCTCATTTCTCCTTAATCATATGCTCAAACAACTCCCGAATTACGCCCGCAGACCGTTTCGGCCACCTTCTCCTCTCACCCTCAAATTCAACCCAAGTAACCCCAAACCTATCCGTATACCCCGCCGCCCACTCCCAATTATCCATCAACGTCCACGCAAAATAACTCCTAACATCCACTCCATCCTCCTTCACCGCCCTGCCAATCGCCTCCAAATACCCCTCAAAAAACTCACACCGGAATGTATCATCCACTACTCCATCCTTTAAAACCAATTCCGCTTCACCTTTCGCTGTTGTGCCGTTCTCCGTGATATAGATTGGCATATGATAGCGGTTATATATCCAGGAAAGTAGCTTGCGGAATCCCCAAGGCGAAGTGCGAAGCCAATAGGTATCGGATTCGGGCCCTCTCTCCACCCCCTCACTATTCCTATCCAATTTCTCAATGTTGCCCGAATGGTCATCGATATGTGGCGGCGTATCGAGATGGCGCACATAAAACGAAGTATAAGAATTCATTCCATAGAACTCCGAACTTCCTCGCACGAGTTTCGATTCTTCGGGTGTGAAGCTGGGGAGTCGAGACCCCAGTTGAGTACGCATACTGGCTGGGTAGTCGCCAGTTTTGTAGATCGGGTCACCGAACCATGCGATCTCGAATTCGCGCGCTCGTTCCGCGGCTTGGATATCTAATGGATCGTGGGAATCCCATGGCTCGGACCAGTTTCCGTGCAACGTGATACCAATGGTGCCTTTTTGTTTTGGCTGGAATTCTTGGCGGTATAACTGGACGGCGTAGGCATGGGATACGAGTTCCGTGTGGCCTACAATGAAAGGCTCGGTTGAGGAATCGCCTTCTGAGTTGAGGGATCGATTTGAAGAGCGGGCTGGAGCATGCACGCCAGCTGCATAACCAGCTAGTGTGTAAACTCCTGGTTCATTGTATGTTATCCAGTGTTTGACTCGGTCGCCTAGTCTTGAGAAGCAAACTCGTGCGTAGTTTACAAAATCGGGGGTGTAGGCATCTTTGTTGAGCATGCCGCCGTAGCGATTTTCGAGGGTTTGGGGGATGTCCCAGTGGAAGAGGGTTACGAAGGGTGTTATGCCGTTTGCCAATAACTCGTCGATCAGGTTAGAGTAATATTGCAAGCCAGTTTCATTCACAGGATCTTCGCGGCCGCCGAGGGGAATAATACGGGTCCAAGAAAGGGAGAAGCGGTAGGCTGTTACGCCGTAGGATTTGAGGAGCGCCACGTCCTCTTTGTATTTGTGGTAGGAGAGACACGCATCATCTGGTGTAGATCCATCTTTCACCTTTCCAGGTGTATGGGCGAATGTATCCCAGATTGAGACACCTTTGCCGTCGACATTCCAAGCTCCCTCGATTTGAGTTGCTGCTGTGGCATAGCCCCAATGAAAATCACTGCGTAGGACTGATTTCAAGTCCTTGACTGATTCAGTGACCATCCTTTAGGCTCTTGGGTTTCAAATTAATTGGGGAGATAAAGTGCTTGGAATAAGAAAAATCATGAGAAAGAAACATTTTGTAACATAGTATCCTCTACGTAAGTGCAGTTTCGTACAGAGTTCGCCCGACGCATGCATATGCATTAATGGGTCTTGGCAGGCACATCGAATCAGACGCTATTGGAGGAAATTATTACCCAGTTTCATCTTCGAATCGTCCAAATAGGCTAAATTCCCGGTTAGAGGCAAGCTTTCTCACGTGCAAGTACTTTTTATCCAGCGTTTTGCTTTTACACATTATCGTAGCACGAAGTTTTAGAATTTTGGGATTGTTAGAGGGATTTCTTGTTGGATTTTGGTGAGATTGCTTGGGTTTGGATATATATTTTGAGGGAGAGATGGTCGGTTTTTGCAAGATGTAATCTGAAAACACTGACATTACTCTAGGCACCTTTAGACCAGTTCATCCTATTTGGTTCGTGCGGCCCCTTCTCGATAAGACCAACTCTCTGACACGGTGACTGCTAGGAGATAGTCTTACTCAAAATTCAAATGACCAATCCAGGGGCTTCGCTTTAGCCTCTGAGCTTCAGAATGGTAATTACTCATACCTTTGTTGCCTGAGGTGGGATTCATATGAGCAAACTGACGGACGAAGTATATATTAGAAGACTCAATGTAGTAAATAGAGGATATAGGTGATCATGGCACCACTTCCGCAGACTCGAAGCTGACGGCCACTCCAGCGGATACAACACAGATCATGCTCTTTCCGTTTTAGAATACACGGTGCCACCGCTGGAACAAGCGTCTGTTCGTTTCCTGGTGCGTTAGTTGCCTCCGGACTTCACTTGCAGTTCCCTCACAACTTCAGGCAATCTGGTTTGGAGCCAACGATACCAACAAGGAGCCTAGCTCTGGGCAATACGTTCCCATAGAACGTTTCAAGAAAAATCTGAAGACTATCATCAACTATAGCGCTGTAAAGGCACAATCACCCAAAATCATATTAATCACACCTCCACCAGTGGAAGAAACCATTATCGAAGAGCTATTGAGAACTAATGGGAGTATAAATGAAACTAGGAAAGCAAAAGATGCAGCAGAGTATGCGGAAGTTGTTCGAGAAGTTGGGAAAGAGAATGGCGTTGCCGTTTTAGATGTGTGGACCGCATTTATGGAGAAGGCCGGTTGGAAAGCCGGCGACGCTGTACTTCCTGGCTCGAAGGAGTTGGGGAAAGATGCGGTGTTGGCCGATCTCTTGTATGATGGTGAGTGATTAACACTGGGCGAAAGCGCACGATTGACTAATTTTAGGACTTCATCTGAGTGCGGGCGGGTATCGGATTGTTTTTGAGGGTTTGATGAAATTGATTCTTGAGACTTGGCCGGAGGAGAATCCGCACACCATGCCGTATGCCGTGAAGGTTCCTTGGGAGCTCGCTTTCGGATCCGACTTCTGGGATATAGCTCAGACGTGATGGCGATCTGCTCTTCTGAGCATGAGGCTGTTTTGAAATTAAGAAGTTTCATTAACTCTACTTGGTAAATTAGCAATGCTTCACAGTGCGTAGAATTTTATCTGTTCTCCTATGACGCATTTTTCAGCAAGTGTCACTCTCTTCAATGTGCAATAAAAAGATACAAATTCGGATTTTGTGCTCTACCTTCTCGCCGAGCACACATAGATAGCTCACTTAAACCCAGAGTGCACCTCAAGAGCTGATTTTGAGTCTCAAATATGACCCAAATTCTGCAATGCATTCGTGAGGAATAAAGCGCTGATTATTGGGGAAGCGCTCAGAGGGTGGCGGAAATACTGAGAACGAAGTCAAAGCCAAAAAATGTAAGCAATTACGAAAGAATTGTTGGAATTTCGGGCTGAATATCTATCAGTCTACCAAATTCAAGACTTCTAGAAATGTGACGCGATATCCCTCCTTGTCGTCGGCTCTTTATTTTCTCTTGAAAAGAGTGCCCAAAGGAAAATGAGGATTATATCTAGAACAGAAATATATAGTTATAGAGAAAAGAACGCGAGGGACTCAAGTTGGTTGATGTGGCGTGACGGATGCGGGGTTCGGAGCGGGGCAGCACCCTTGTTCACAAGGTCACTTCATGCCAATCCCAAAGTCAACGAGATTTCGTGATACTCCAATGCCATCTTTGTCCCACCTCCATCCAACATGCAATAACATCTCCCTAACTCCTCATCATGGCGCCGAATCGACTTCACAAATATACAATCCTCCCACAAGGAGAGTCTGAACCATTAAACCCACCCCCCACCCAACAGACCTATACTCGCTGGAATCGCCGCCGAATATTCCAATGGGCACTCCCAGCTATCCTAGCTATCTCCGTCATCCTAGCATTGACCATCTCGCAAGTAACAAGACACGAAGATGCGCAAATACCGCCTGCGAATCAAGAAGCTTGCCCGCAATACCCCGCGCTGAGGGCCCTGTCGGAGGGACGCAAGAAAGTGGAGGATGAGGTAAAGAAGGAGATAAACAGTGATGCCTTTTTCGATAAGAGCTTGAAGAGGCTGCAGGGTGCGGTGCAGATCCCGACGGAGAGCTTTGATGATATGGGGGAAGTGGGAGAAGATCCTCGCTGGGATGTTTTTGTGCCGTTTCAGGAATATTTGAAGACGACGTTCCCTTTGGTGTAAGTCTTCTATGCTGATGAGCGGGATGCTGCTAATATGAAGGCAGGTATTCGAAATTAGATGTTAAAGCTATTAATACTTATGGAATACTCATCGAATGGAAGGGCGAGGACGAATCGTTGAAGCCATATCTGTTTATGGGACACCAGGATGTGGTTCCCGTTCTAAAAGCTACGGAAGACAAGTGGAAATATCCTCCATATTCGGCGAAATACGACGGAAGATTTATATGGGGACGAGGGGCTACGGACTGCAAGAATGTTGTTATTGGGGTTTTGGAAGCATTCGAGACGTTGTTAGAGAAGGACTTCACACCCCACAGGACGATGTTAGCAGCGTTTGGGTTCGATGAGGAAATTAGTGGGTGGCGCGGTGCTAAATACCTAGCCCAACATCTAGAGGATACTAGGGGCAATAACTCGATTGAGTTGGTCATTGATGAGGGTGGCCTGGGCATTTCGAGCCTGTATGGTGCTACGTTCGTACTACCTGGGGTAGGCGAAAAGGGTGGGTACTTTCCTCGAGGCCAAGTACAATGCTGATTACTCCAGGGTACCACGACGTCAAAATCACTGTTGAAACTTCTGGGGGGCATTCATCTGTTCCACCCGACCACTCTGGGATTGGAATCCTGTCTCAAATCATCTCAGCTGTCGAAGCAAAACCATACGAACCCGAGCTGACCCCGATCAACCGTACGCGTTTTCCTGTTTTTACTCGAACTATTACTGACTGTCCTAGCATTCTTCACCACCCTCCAATGTGGCGCCGAATACGGCCCAGATATAAGCCGTCAGCTACGCAAAGATATTATCAAGTCTCTTAAATCCAAAAAAGCTGCCAAAAAGGTGGCCGAATCCCTCTCCAAAGGCGATATCTACAAACGATACCTTATGCAAACTTCCCAAGCCGTCGATCTTATTTCCGGTGGTGTGAAAATTAATGCCTTACCAGAGAAAGTCTACGCAGTCGTCAACCATCGAATCGCAGTTGAGAGCCGCGTCAAGGACATTCGCAATAACCTCGAATCTCTCGTTGCCTCCCAAATCCTCCCTAAATTTGCCTTGTCCCTCGACGCGTGGGGTTCTATATCCGGGAACACATCCTCAAAATCAGTTGGAAAGATTACACTCGAAGATTTCGATGAGCCTCTTGAGCCAGCACCCGTTTCTCCTTTCGATACCCAAGCTTATAAAACCTTTACCGGGACGATTAAGCAGGTATTTGGGGAGGATTATATAGTAGCTCCGAGCTTGATGACGGGTAATACGGACACAAAATTTTATTGGAATTTAAGCCGGAATATTTATCGTTTTAGTCCGGTGAGAGATGAAGGGAGGGCAAATGCGCATACGGTTGATGAGAGGATTGGAATGAAGGAGCATATAGAAGGGGTGAGATTTTATGCCCAGATGATATTTAATGGAGATAGGGTTTGAAAACTGAGGAAATCCAGGATAGGATGTATGAATCTATATGAGATAATGAATATATGGTTGAAATGAAGGTGAGGGGACTTTGCAAACGGACTTGTAAAGTGACAAAAGGTGTTCCGATCCATCTACCAATTTCAGATTTGACTGATTATATCGCCCTTTTGACCAAATCTAATCCGATTTGGTCAACAAGTCCAAATTAGCAAATTAAACAACTATTTCACCATACTCAACCAAAAGAAAAATAATAATATTCATAATAATATAATGTCACCATAACTATCATCCTCAATTTAAGCACCTCTATCTGTCTTCTTAGTCTTATTATAAAAGTAAATAGTAGAAGTGTTATTAACAGTGAATAATCAAGAGGCTATATTATTAAATAAATCAGTGTTTGAATGATAGAGAAGGTAGATGCTCGTCATAGATCCCCTCGAGATAGAGATGCAGAGGGCTGGTTATCCTTGAATTTGTGGTGGGGGGAATCACCTCCACCGAACCCCCCACCCCCAAAAATAACATTGATATCAGGATATTCCAACCTCTCGGATAGGTTTTTTGGAGTAATTTTTATATTTTGAAAGGTGATTCTTAATTCAATTCTATTTTCTATGCAAAACGTGGGAATTATATTCACCTCGATTTCACTTCAATGTCTAAGCAAGATCGAGTATGAAAGTAGCAGCTCGTCTCCATCGTCTTCGATTTTCTTTCCTCTGCGACAACAAACTTCCTTGTAAGATCACCATGAACATCGCATGCATGTTGCACAGACACTACTAAATCTTAATAAAAGTGATATAAGAGAAAAAAAAGTCAGATTAAGTAGAATTGATTAAAAATGGCAAAGCCAAAATACGTAATAATGTAATAAATCTTGCTTAGGATAACTAGGTCTGCTTAGATGAGCTGCTTAGGTGTTTAGGGTGCTTAGTGTGCTTAGGTGAGTTACTTAGGTTATTTACCTAGGTGAGTTGACTAAGCCGAGGGTGATTAGCGCCTGAGCAAGAGCAGCAAGGTTACTAATTCTATATGGCACTTAAGAAAGAGAAAATTGATTTATGATACCTTGGCATTGTATTGACTTTGAATTTATGTTTGAGATGGCAATTTAGGAGCGAGGCGGGGGAGGAAAAGAAATGATGAGAAGTCAACCTACTATGAAAACGAGAAGCACTGAAATACTTATATGTCGCTGAAGACAAAGAATCAATTGAAATCACAATCAAAGACAGAATGTAAACTTGTGTAGAGAGATTCGATTGATCTAACAACTACGAGGTCTCCATTGAGAACCATCAAGAGTAAGCCTCCACTGAGGACTCACGAAAATGAAGGGAGTCCATTGAGTACTCCTTTTATCAGGAGATCAATGCCCGCCACGCATATTTGTCGCGGGTAAAGATCGGGGCCCCAGCCACGCTTGTTTAGAATATCCAAAGTAGCCTTTTTTAGCTCGCTCTACGCCGCGAGAAATCTCTTCTTCTGTCTTTCCATTTCTTCTGGCCTGAGCCTTGATTTGCTCCAACCGAGATATGTAAGGCGGCATCTTGATGGTGGTGGTTGCGGAAAGTGGAAGTTGCGAGGAGCGAGAGATTGCAGAACAACAAAGTTACTTGAGTGCGGGGAGATCGCGCTAATTTTTAGCGTACTTTTGATTTAAATTCACGCGTCAATTTGGGGGGTGGGGGGAGGTGCTAAGGTAAATTGCTAGATGGCCAGGTGAATCGCTTCACATCGGGCGACGGCGGGATCGGTTCATCAACGCAGATAGCAACAACGACGGGATACGAAGACCGGCCCTTGGAATATTGTAATCATCATATTTATTTCTTTAACATGTCTATACTAGTAATAGATTAAAACTAATAGGCTTTCCTATCAACGCTCACGCTCGAGTATAGGACCTATTTGACTCCAAAATTCCATACCAACCCGCTGAAAAGCACAATACTGGTCTATCCAAAGTGAAAAAATAGAAGAAAAAGGACGGGCTATTGCATTTCTCACGTGTGAATCAAATGCAACGAGTTCTCTTCTGGTATACTTCAACTTTCAAGCATTCCAATGACATTCTTGTCGTTGAGGAAAGCGGGGCTAGCTAGGTGATCTAGCCGAAGCCCCTTTAATCGATAGATCTATAGTTAAATAAGCTATAGTTAAATATAAAATATATTAAAGAACTTAAAGGCTATCTAAAGAGAGAAACCCTTTATATATACTAGTTTATACAATTCTAGAAGGTTTTATAGTAGTGGCAATATCATGTGACTTTGTTCTTTAAAGCTTTCTAGCAGGTTTTAGTACCATTAATATCATATTATAGTAGCACTATAGATATTTCTAGAATGTAATAAATATAATTCAACTAAAACAACAACAATTCTGCTACAGAGAAATTTGGCTTTGAAAAATACCTACAAGTTATTGCAAGATATTCAACTCATGATTTGCATTTCAGCTGCTCGTATAGCGGGAGTTCGAGAGATAACTTATAGGATAATTGAGTAATCGATGACTACGATTCTCGCCCTTGAAGTTTATATTTGTACGTAGCAAGATGATACAAACCTCACGTCTTCAATGAGAAAGACGAAACCCGTAGAGAGTCTATTCCTATCCTGCTACAACAGGCATTCATCAAACATTTGTTTTTGTTACTGGTGATTTCGTTTCTACTTCAATGAGCACAGAGATGGTAGCATGGCATATCGTTGAAAAAGCGCCAACACTAACGGGCCGAGTGGCGTTGGTATCGTTTACCTGGTGACATAAGCATTGCTTGTGAATATTGTTGACGGTCCATAATGACGATCTTCTAGCCCTAAAATTCGAGCTTTGCCTAAATACAGCAATTGTGCCAGAAATACCTGACTTAACCCGCATCGCATTAACTCCTACGGCCACCACTCTCCTTTCCCGACTCCGTATATGGATGCGTATTCTGATCTTCTGTATGTGTGCAGCGTACGAGGATTGTTGGAACAATGCGTACAATGAGGCTGCAGTGGATGTCATGTTACGAAGACTGGTAATGGTCAGAATGGGAGATGGAAAATGGGAGAGGGTCAAGATCCTACATCGATTCATGCCTGCAGAACGGAGACTTAGGTAATGGACTCACTTTTTACGGAGCTTACAGCAAAAAGTTAGTTGTATCGCTGAAAAGCCCTGTAAGTACGCTATAAAATATACCCTATAAAATCGCAATTTCGCTACTATACCCCTAAAATTTAGTGATCTAAGAGCTATTAGGTATCAAGTAGAAAAGCCTCTGTAGCTACAGGGGCCAGTTACTAACTATTAGCATTAATAGGGTTACTTTGAGCTTATTATTAGTGACTAAGCTCTGTGGCTACAGGGAAGCTACAGGGCTTCTTTTATCTACGTAATATTCAGCCTAAATACGGCTGGAAATTACAGGGTATGGCACTAATAAGGTACCTTTTAGTGCTTATAATTAGTGGCTAGCTACTGTAATTTAAGCTTTTACAGTGTGTTCAGGCTTTCAGGCTTCTTATAGGGCACTTTAGCGATGCAACTAACCTTTTTCGGTAAGCTCCGTAGCGAAGATCCAATTAACTTATCTGTGTCTCCCACAGTGCATTTTCGACGGTGTGCTTCGAATATCTGACATGCATTTATTCCTTTGCTGATCTAGTCATTTCTCGATCGAGGTTCACAATCAACTCTATCTTACGAGCGAATATACATAGACCTTATCGATCGCTTCTACTCTCCCGTGAAAGATTCATGTTTGGATAGTCAAGTGATTACCCTTCTTTACCCTTCATAAAGCCTACTTACAAATTCTTTGTATCTATACAGTATTTATGAATCATATTTCTAGCACAATTAAGACTTGCGATAAATAAGCTAAGTTAGCTTACTTTATGCTAAGGTACTTGATGCTTGAATGTGCACAGCCGGGGCCACTTTACGGGCAGATGAATGTGCCACAGCAACAGTTGCCGTCGGCGTAGCCGATACGCTTAGGACCAATGTGGGGAAAGAGGATCTGAGCCAGGATCGTAAGGCTGAGCGATAGTATCTAAATCCAGAGGTTCGCATACATCGGGCCGAGCGGGGGGTAACGGCGCCTGGCGTAATTCGAGCGTTACGCCTCTATGAGTGCCGGAGGATCACGAGGGCAGAGATTGTGGTGACACAATCTTTTAATTGAACAACGAGAACGGGATGGGCAGGGGATCTGCTCGTTGCCTCCCCGACTTGGTGCGCCCATCTTGACGCCAGGGTTCTTCCGAATTCATAGCAGCTTGATCCTACCTTGATTATATTACTATCGAGCCTCGTATCGACGAATATCGGGTCATTTCTTCGGAGAGAACACTTAAAAGGCATGCTGAAGACCGAGACCATCCATGATTGTGAAGTGAAGTGGTAACCTTGCGAGTAACTAGGTAGAATCCTATTGGCCACAGAGATTTAAGATTTTCACTTGTGTATTAACGAAACTTCGGAAGTGGCGTTGGCCGTGAATAAACCATATAAATAGAAAATATGCAAGGTAAGTAATTGGCTCATAATGATGAAGCAACCCCTAGCCGCCGCAAAATGACCCACGCATAGGGTTAGCTGATTTGCGTTGAGAGGGGCTGCCGAAAATAGCGACGTCGCCGAATCGTATATCCCAGTATTCTGGTCCATCCACTGGCAAAATTTTCCATAGGGCAGGATGCATTGGATCGATGCTGAAAATGGCAAACCGGTGTTCTACCCGGACCCCACTTTCTTCCATGCAGCAGGGTATAAGCCGCATATTCCGAAGCTCAAAACAGTGGCATATGCTAAATGCAATACTCTTCACGAGACCTGAGGCCTTGAAGAAAATTATAGTTGGCCCAAATTGATACAAGCTGATGCGAATGGTCGCCTGCCAACAAGATGAGAGCCAGGATGGTGATAGTTTTTCTTGCGTTATGGAGCCTTGAAAGGGCAATTGAATATGAAATCCTCAACATATTGTTCGCGACGGGTATGGCTATCCCTACTTCAAGCAGTTGAAATCTACACTTTGGTAAGTGGCTCCAACCTTATTTATACCTACCATTACATATCTTCCTCTTCTTTCTCCTATCCCCATCTCCAACCACGAACCCTTCTGCCCTCAAGCCCCAGCCTTGCACAATGGTCTCTCGAGCTTGCGTACAGCCTATACAATGAGTTCCCCTACCAAAAATGACTTCTATCACGGAAGGTAAGCACATAACATCTGGTCTTCATAGGCCAAGTTGCTAATAAATTTCACCAGCGCCTATGAAATACCCTCCGCAAATACAACAGAAAGTAAAACTTCTCACCAAGCAACAAATTTCAACTTCTCTCATAGCAAGAAATTCTCTCTCCACGCAACCCATGATCTCTCCAATAAATGCTCGGTTTGTCCAAACATCCTCGGACAGGGAATAGGTCCCTATACAAGTTCTCAATTCATCGATGCAGCTACCTCTTCCAACAATACAGGCAAGCTCCATTCACTCAACGATACGACCAACACATCATACCATCTCCAAGCAATGGGTTCTCAATTCTGGCCGGAACAAGTAGAATCCAAACACAACCCTTATCCACAAAGCCCTGCACCCTTCTGCGGTAACCGAAGTCCTATTCTATCACTACAAAACCGCTCAGAAGATCCGTTTAGTCGAGACCTTTATTCTATAACACGATATTTGAATGAAGGTCATTCAGAGCGATACGCCCTTTTGGATCGATTGGATACTGGCGGGAGGTCTGGACATGATGGATGTTGCTATGTTGCATTTGTAGTTGGCGAGTATTATTACGCTGGGTGTAATAGCCCCACTTAGGACCGTGCTGCTTTAGATGGCGCTAGTAAGGGAGAAGTCGAATATAGAATGATGATGCGTATTATGATTATATATGTTGTTTACTAATGTCAAGGCACGCCCCCTTCATATTTTATTCATTCCAATACAAGAAGCTTATTTTAACGGCATATGCGCCATAAATCTATATTTTGAATGTTCTCAAACTTTAGATACAATGAGGAGCTACGATATTCCTAGGTTTGGAGCCGCTTTACTACCTTATGGGTCATGGTGACCCTAGTTATGATAGAAGGGATAATATGGGCAAGTAAGGGTTGTTGAAATATGCTCGGTATCTCGAAACTCACTTGGTTGTCTGTGGCAGGTCTAAGGGGAAACTTTTCACAAGAGAATAGGGCTCAGAATCTTTCTTATTCGGTTCTCCTCTTTACGTATACGCGAATGGATACTCATACTCATATCACCATCCTCCCGATTGAACACTTGACGCAGTTGTGGTGGAGAATACCGTAGTTAACAACGTTGTTGGAACACTCGTGACCGTAGAACTAGAAGCAGCCGTTAAAGAGCTAGAGCTTGTGCCTGATAGACACACATAATAGCCATAGACGCCCGGTCCAGAGCAAGTGTAACCCGGCACACAAACCGTTGGGTCGGAGCGCTCCGCAGCCGATTCTCCACCTATTAACATTATTAGAGTACAAGTTAGAGTTCCTTACCAAATATATATACTTACAAAAACCACCTGGATTTGCAAGGTCTGGGGTAGGATCCGCTGGCCATGTGAAATTTGCACCTTCCATACATTGAGAGAAATAGGCGTTAATCTCGACACAATCCCATCCAGGCCCGCAAATTTTAGGCTCTGTGAAACCTGATCCTCCACCTGAATGATGTCAAAAATATTTTCTTATCCTAAATAAGTGTTGAAAGCGATGCTTACACTGGGCATAAGGGAAACAATGCGCAACGATCGGGCCAGAGTCTGGGTAACATTGGTAACTTGGGAACGCATCAGTCCCAACTTATAAATACAGAGTCAGTATATTTGTTCCCAGTAAAAGAATGAAACAAGATTGAGCAACATGGTGTACTGGTGAGTGGACTGAGTTATAACTCCACTTCACCAAGATTGAAAATTACAACTCTGCTAAAGCTTACCTGGAGTACAAGTGTTGCCGGGTTCACATTCCCATGAGTAGTACCAACTTAACCCTCCGCCTAGCGTACCATTAGAACTCGGCGAGGAACGATAAGAGTCGATAAGAGTAGCCTACATTGGCCATATGGCTCCACAAGATCACTCTGAACAAATATGACATCTACAATAGCGGCCAAAACAATGCTAAGAGTGTACTTCATATTAAATATAGCAAGATAATGAGCATCTGTGAGAAGTTGATTCTTGCATAAGAAGTCTAAGGAAATTTCGCTTTTTAAGTATGCAGATTCCCCAACGAGCTCCACTAGATGATATAATCTAACCACCGTTCCAGTATATCATGGGACTACAATTCTCCACAGGATAATGCCAGAATACGAGAGTCATCTGCTTTTCGGGGTTGTTTGCAGGGCTTTAGGATGAATAGAGGCTAATCGTTCTTGCCTAGATGAAAATGGAAGGAATCGATAAGCAGAAACTCGTGATCAGAATTGATCGCTGGGTAGGTACCGTTCTACTTACTGAAAGCTCTGGTCTTTGACAAAGTCCCAGCATTCTATATACAGAATGATTTGACTTGTAATTTAAGACCTGGCGAGCCTTCCTTTGAATTCTTTCTCCCATCCTGGGACCATTTAATCCGGATGCTCGCGCCGAGGGTAAACCCGTATCCGATGGCATCTCTGCTGCCGGCTGAACAGCTAATTTCGCTGGCTCAAACGGTTTAAGTGATCTGGCTAAGGTATGCTGTGGGTAATTGGCGCCTAAGGAATAGCAGCAGGTCATACGAGAGATAAAAAGCATTTAATACTCTAAAACACAGGGTTGGCTCGTAGGGTTTAGTGGCCTCGGCGACTAGATTCACTCCTCACAACTAGACGCCCAGGAGCAGCCCGTGATCTTTTAGCGATCATATCGCTAAATTTTCAGCTAATCACCACAATTCTTCCAAAATCTATCCTGACGATCTTCAGTAAATCAGTCTTGAGAAGCCCATTCTTTAATATATTGAAAATTGGGAGATATACCTTTGTTATTTTCACTAGAAGAGTAATTTTGGGGTTTCTCTAACAATTTTATTTTATGTCTCTTCGCTAACCGCTAGTAAGTACTTATATAAGATCTCCGAACATCACAGAAATTTATGGCTTGACGTCGTACTAGAGAAACAACAAGCTTTTCGGCCACTACCCACAACTCCACAAATAAGTTTTAAAGCTGACAAATGTATAGGATTAACACATTGCGCATTCCTCACTAACATGGGCAATTCAGAAACCAAGCTGGTGAGAGACGACTTGTGTGAATTCTTTCAGTAAACACTGCACTAAACATTGCTTCCGGGTGCGTATCTGGATTTGTTCGAAGGTCTTGCAGGTGGAGCAGTGGGAGGTACCCCTAAACTTAGCAAGCTTACCGCTGTGGAATGATATAGATATATGACTGTCTGTCCGTGATCCTCTGTCATAAACATTATCTTTATTGCTGGAAATTTATGTACAAATATCTATCTCATATATATACATTCCTCTCATCATAACCACCCCACGCCCAGCAACGCCCCGCCAAGCAGAAATCCCCAAGCCCACATGTTTCTCCTCAACCTCTCTCCACTACCCAAAAACATTGTCCCATTATACCCTTCCCCATCTCCCCCAATCTGCAAATAACTCGTAGCCACCATTGTACTCTGCGTAGTAAATCCTCCAATTGTCGCAATGACGCCTCCTAATCCATCGTGAACCGTCGTCGTTGCACTTCCCAGAAAAACGCTCAATGCCTCGGTAACTTTGCCAACAACCACGTTTGAACCATCGGGCATTAAACTCACCGCCGTCCCTAAGATCGTAATGGCTGGTCCTCCGGCTTTCAATTTTTGAGTCCCGACGAGATATTCTGCCGTCGTACTGAGAAATGAGGCGAGGGGTTGGGTATTGCCGTTCACGACGACGGATGATCCTTCCGCTTGAAGGGAAAGGATGGTACCTGAGATGGTGATAGCTAGTGCACCCGCTTTAATTGTCTGAGTGCCGATAGTAAACTCTGGGGTTGCGCCGAAGAACTGATTAACAGGTTGAGTAGCGCCATTGGCGATGATTGATGAGCCGTCTGCTTGAAGAGAAAGAACAGTTCCCGAGACGGTGATGGCTGGACCGCCCGGGAGAAGTGTTTGTGTCCCGACTAGGTAGGAAGAAGTTGGAGTGATATGAGCAATTGCTTGGGTAGTAGTGCTACCTATAATGAGGGATGAGCCGCTTGAGTCTAAGAATAGTACGGTTCCAGAATGTGTGATTTCACTACCAGGAGATAGGGTTTGAGAATCAATAGTGAAGGCTGAAGCAGAATTGGCGGTGATGACTGAACTGCCGAGTGTGATGATTGCTGGAACTGGTGCTGATGCTGGAGAGGTACCGGTTGGAGATTGAGCTGGGGGTTTATTGTTGGTGGGAGGATCATTTCCAGTAGCACTTGGAGTTGAAGCAGCTGGGTCATTATTGCCTGCGGTGGGACTATTCGATTGCCCTGCCACGAAATCACTTTTTGCGGGTGGCGGATCATTGGGCGTAGCTGCTGGGTCCGCAGGGGTTGATGACGGTGTTGACGTCGGGGTAGGAGTTGGTGCAACTAGAAACGGGGCTGGACCTGCTGTAGATGTGGGGGTCACCGGTGTCTGAATAACAGGCCCAGAGGAGATTGTTGTTTGTGCAAGATCAGCTGCGTTAAATGCACTCAACCCGCTGCCTGCTGTGAGTGGGTAGGGAGGATCATAGAGACCGTTAATTCCGGGAATACAAGCGGTCCAAAAGGGATTGAGCGTGAAGATTTCGGTGGGAACGGATAGTGTTGGTGAACAAGGGTTGTAAGTCAAAGTATAGACAGGTAGTGGATTGTTAGAATTGTATGCAGTGTTCAGCCCTATGACATAATCCTCTATCCCATACGATGTTGTAATATCTTGGCAATCAGTCCTAATATAAATTAGTCTAGGAAGCAAGTTTTCTACCTCCGTAATACTCACTGATTTCCCCACGTCGCTTTGGTGTATCGAGGTGGCAGGTACGGAGGTGTCAGAGAATACTCTGCTGTATCCCAATGATACGCTATGTCGGTTGATAATTCATCATTAGGAATTGCTATGGTTGTAGCTTGAATAGTGGATCCTACGGGGCCGCACATATCAGTCGCGTATAACGACTGAAATGCGACATACACAGATGGAGAGATACTAGGAGAGTAAGTGATTCAGACATGTTTCGATTACTGGAACAACGTACAAAGTGAAACCTGCAGCATTTAACAACGTTGAAATAGCGGGGGAAGGAGCAGGTGTCGGCCAGTAGTAAACTTCAACTTTGTTTCCATACAGGGAGCAAGCACTACAACATGGGATTTCCGCACTATAAGTAAACTGTGAGGCAAATCCTGCTGGCCTGTATGCTGGCTGCACCCAAGCCACAACCTCGGAAACTCCCGGATAAGTGACCGTTTCTGTCGAGGCGGTTGTCCAGGCTACATTTCGACCTGCAGTAAAACTTGTGAGACTAATGTCAAGTGTCTCAATCTTGGAAACCTGGAATCCAGCCGCATTGACTACGTAATAAGTTGATGTTGTGACACCAGCATCCGTTGCAATATAATAGTTGGTCTGCGTTGTCCAATAAGTCGAATATGAAACGGGCTTAATATCGAGGATCTCCGTTGTTGCAGGGCCAAAGCCTCCATAAACTGTGGTCAGTGGTATTTCGCTGCCATATGTAATCGGAGCCGTGCTTAGAAAGTCCTCCATCTGGGTATAAAACAAATCAGCACAATAGTTACTTAAGCTACTCTCCGCTTCCGTCCAGTTTTGCCATCCGGGAGTGGTATACGGGTTGTTGTAATTAGTTGCTCCATATTCATAAGTTGGCTGCCCAGTTCGCCAACATACTTGGCCAGCGTCGGGTAAGCATGGTACAGTCGTCCGCACTGACGCAGAGCTAGTTATTAGGGATATCTCGGCGGAAGGTGTAGTCGTGGATGTTGTCAATGTCGTGTTTGAAAAAGAAGCCGCGCTTGCAATCGCAATGAAAAGAGCGTACAGTAACATTTGCCTCATCGCTTGAAGACCAAACTGCACACCGCGAAAGGGAATGTAAGGTGCAGGATATTAAATTCGACGAAAGAACCGCATCACCAAAAGCGTAAAATAAATGACGGAGGAAAGTGCTCGTATTTCCCTCCCCCCGCCCCTTGCATATTGGTGTCCTATGCAATTCCGAGGCTTGTCCATTCGACCTAGTGACGCCAAATGACAAGGGTGAGCACGAGCGGGAGATCGCTGTCGAATCGCGCATACGGGCCATTTTGGATGAGCTCGGACTGTCCCGCATTGACTAGTTCCAAATAATCCTTTCGGTAACGAGTGGCCAGGTATATGGTGGTATTGCGGCTTCGAAGTCTTGAAAGGGACATTTAGCCGCTGCACTTAGATCCACGTCTTCCACTTTACCAAAACTACGCTGCAACATCCTAGTCCACTAGTATCCTTTTGTACAATCGGCCCCCAAGCGCGCGCAACAGCTGGGAATTCGGATACTTCAGGTGCCTGTTAGAAAGTTAAGCTTTTATGCTAAAAGCTATATATAGACTTGCCGACCAAGATTTCGATAATGAAAATGCTCTACTATAGATGCACTAGACGCTAAAATAAAAATTTGCACAACAGTAAAGTATTTTCAGGTTGTCTTTGAATGACGAAATAGTTGGAAGTTTCCGGTAATTCTGAATGTTACCAAATCGGTCATTTAGGAGGACCTCTAAGCAAAAATTACATTGATAGCGCCGACGCAGTATCAGCTGGATCCCAGCCAAACAATGTTTTCTCCTAATTAAAATATCCAACCTAGGTCCTGTTCTCAGAGGGAGAAGCGCCAATTTACTCTGAGAGAGCACCACTAACCACCGCCGAGAACATCAGGACCAATCTTCCTCCTACTATACATTCATCTCCAACAAGAAAAGTACCAAAACATCGTCTGCACCAGAAACGCATTCTAGACAAAAGGTATAGTGTTGTATTTCCTAGAAGAAAAGAACGCCGTTATCTTTAGCTTGCAGTAGGTCAAGTTTCATTTTGTTGGCTATAGTTGTCTTGACTGTAATGATGGAAGGCGATGAATTTTGATGGAATGAGCCGCTTATTACTACCGACCGAGAAATATTGAATAGAGAGTTTGGAGTTTTTAGAAAGCTGTGGGATTACGGGATTGATATACCCGCATTTTGTGCTCTAAGTTTTGGGTTACTAGGCAATAGCTCTGTGCGAGTCTCCATAAACAAAATTGAGGAGTATCAATCTCCATTTCGAGCAATGCTCTTTGACAGCCTCATCTTGACCCTCCTCTCTCAAATCTTTCACGAAGCACGTGCCATATATTTCCCCCAAATCTCCAGCCAAGTCAAGCCATCCCAATCTTTCAGCAGCTTAGCTATCTCTGCATCGAAATCCTCTATCAACTCTGTACTTCGTACATTCAGCAAAGCAGTCCGCTTTCTCCCTTGGAAACAGAGAACACTCCATATCCCACCTCTCCAATTTCGTCTTGCAATCATCTAGCTTGCTCTCAATTATGTCGAGCGACTGTGGTGTCTGCACCCTAGTAGTCATATCTGGTTTTGCGAGCAGGATGCTACACGTTTGGCGAGCAGGATGCTACACGTTTGGCGAGCAGGATGCTACACGTTTGGCGAGCAGGGGGGATAATCTTACATTCTGTAGGTGGTGATTGTGGCGCGGCATCTCTCAAATGTTGGATTGTTTTCCGGGGTCTTGAAGTCTGACTTGTAGAGAAGTATAAGACCCGCGAAAGTAAGGAGCAGGGAGACCATGAGCATCACGGTAGGTATGTGGGAAGTTACCGCCTATCAGACTTGCAATGTTGAAAGAGGGTAATATGAATAATTTTGAAAGATCCAAATAAGAACTGGAGTTGAGGAGCTGGGTTGAAATATTGATGGACTTTTCGAGAATTACCCATTTCACTCTCCTAGGTTGTCCAAAATTCTAGCTAGCCTTCTCTTAGGGCATTGTTTGTCGCAGTTGAAAGCTTCAGATATGAAACAAACAAAGGAGAGAAGACAAAGCTCCATGTCTTAACACTAGGAAAGAATGCATCATGGATGCTAATAAGAACTAGTGTCCTGAGGAGCATGACTTAATGTCTGATAGGCTACGTTCTTGTTTGGAAAATGAAGTAGCTTGGAGCAGCCGAACTATAGCAGGATCTGGAATATATGATCTCATTGTCTTACAATTTGTTAAATAATTGAGTCGTTCTTAAGCTTTAAACTTTCTCTAATTCTTTCAAACCCCCATCAATCATATAATGTATTAATGAAAAACCCAGAAGTCTACCAAGGAGTTCTTTTACTATTTCTATATAAACTGTCTTATATGATACAAGACGATGTTATCTTACATTTCAATTCTTACAGAGAACTGGGTGATCAAAAACGAAAAGGCTTAGAAAATAGTCCCTCTAAGCTTCCATTCTCAAGTACCAAAACTCTGGCCTACAGCAGTAATAGTATAATTTCGCAGGCCGTTTTAACCCTTCGGCAAGCATGATGTACTGTTTATGCTAGAAAGTGGAAAGAGCTCGGAGGAATTTTACCCAATTGTGAGGGAGCTTTTATGTATATATTAAGAATTTGAAGAGGTGTACTTGCGTAGGTGTTTTTCGCCATCGCCGATGATCCGAGTAAGGGGGAAATCTTGCAATGGCAGCGTTTGAAATGGTCTTAGGTGCTCCTGTTGCCACAGGCAAGGTTGCAGCTGAAATGTGTCTTGGTCATCATCACTATCACCTATTTCCGAACTGCATGTATGTAGAAAATCATGGTTAATTAACTGGACAGACAAGGAGAAAGGGTCACCGCCAATCATCTTGTCTCAGTGCATAATATTGGGGGCATTGACACCTAGGCATCCAATCAGCTCGATCCGCTCGCTCCTTGGGGAAGGACTGGAGGATGCGAACTCCCCGAAACGAGAGTCCTTGAGCTAATTTCTCGCTTCCACTCGGGGTCCCCGAAAACGACGCGGCCGCATGCGCGTCAGCTGGGTCAGCTTAGAATGGGTCTTTAGCTTGTCCTCGAAAGGAATAGGCATTATTTTCCCAAACTTCCAGTGACCAATAATGGCTTGCAAAAATGAGGGCCCGAGACTATCTGCCTTCGTCCTGCAATCATAATGGAGAAATTGCGCCCCCGATCAATTTATATCTATGCGGCTATGCATCCCGCCCCTTGCGGGCTTCCAAAATACATCGTTGGAACACGGGAAGAATAGCTGAGCCTAAAGTGATCCTAATTTGGGGTCTCTTTAGCCAGTGAACGGAGGGCTATTCGGTGGGGGTCCATTGATTTCACCAAGATATGTAGTGTAATGCTATGGTAACGATCTATCCCCGCCCCATTCCTTACACCTTACTGCGAATCCCCAGTAACGAACGCATCAATCGACGCCAGGCTGTGTAGCGTCGCTTATACAGGGACTTCAAGACCACAACGACGCGTTAAACATGGATTTGTTGCTTTAGTTGCTTAGTATCTCTGACTCGGATTTTGGTTGCCTTCTTCTCTATACTTACTCAGCCCAAAACATCAAATTGAGCACCATGGATCTGCTCATAAATGGCTCCTCTATAACTGATGGCTCTGCCCTTCATGAAGCATATCGAATTCCTACCCTTCTGCACTTACTCCTACTTTCATCCAGTACTCTTCACTTAATTTCCCGGTCTACCTCTTCTTCGCAGTCTACAGACCCCCCGCACCTCTCATTACCCCATATTGTCTCATAAAACTTGATTTCACAAACTTATCTCTCCTCTAAACTTCTCTTCTACCCCATTGAGTAACCTCCAGCCTATGTCGCCTTAGCCTCTAACAATATTTTCTGGAGATATAATGGATTCAAAATCCAAGGCTATCTCTTCTCGCAGAAGGTACATACTCCGCATATCTTTCCTTTGAATAGAGAGGGGATGACGCCTTATCCTCAGTGCCCAGCATAATACCCCTGCAAATGCAGCGGCTTCGAAGAGCGAGCCGTCATCAGTACCCAAACCCTCTGAAGACCCATCCAGTCATCGGATATCCTCCTAAGATTACAATACGCCATCCCAGATTGACCCCGATAATAACAGCATAGTATCACACGTCAATCCTAACATAAAGGAAGTCTGTTTATACTCCAAAAGGTGAGCAGGGCTGCTTTAAGGCGAGCAAGGGGTGAGCTTACGGTGAGTTCACAATGAGTAAGGATGAAGCGAAGGTGGGAACCTATTTCGACTCCTCGGCTACAACTGATTCCATTGGCTAATAAAATTAGAAATTGTGTAAGGATTCCTTAGGAGCCTGTCTTGGATCCCTTTAACCTTCTTGCACGTGACGCAAGCCGTTCTATCCAGTTACCTGCAGACAACTGGCTAAATGAAATCTAACACAGCACTACTTTGTAGCGCTGAATCCCTGTTTGCATATCTTTTGAAATCCCTAAGTAGTCTTCAGGCTGCATACCATCATACACAGTCATCTTCAAATTCCGTGAAATCGAACTCTCGAACTTTTCAACACCCATATTGAAATTCCCGCAGCGATAGTACATTCCTGGACTGTCCACTCTCCGTTGCAGCAAGAGACCAAAAACCAGGGGGTTGGTTTCATGGTTCGAACGGAGGATGGGTAGGCAAAACATGTCGGCGGTAATATGTGGATGTTGTAGGTTAATATCCATCGTATAATTGATGGGAAGGCCGTCGTGAACGGCGTCCCGCGGACGGAACATGATGGCATGCAGCACAATATAGCCGTTATTGACGGGTCCAAACAGGTTGTGCGGATCCGTTAGCTCTGTTTCGGCCTCGATGACTTGAATTAAGATCTGGTCTTGTGCTGGCGTCGAATTGGTTTTTCTAGCCATAATGCGGCTTGTAAGTGAGTCAAAATTGTGCTCTGACTGTCAAGGTACTACCTTACCATTAAGCGAAGCCCACGACCATGTCGGAGCCTGATACTCGTTGAGTGGTCGCGAATGTATTTTGCCAACTGTCGTCCATAGTAGCTGGCGTGGTAGGTCAACTTTCCAGAGTCCTGCCAGATACTCGCTTCGAATCCCGATCTTACTCGCCACACCGCCGATGGCGAGCAGTTTATCCTTAGCAGGGTATGAGAGTTCCGCAGCGGAATACAACTCGATAATTTTATCCCACAGCTCATATACATCTCGAGGCCTTGTGTCGATTCCATACGCTGTAAGGCCCCCTGCTGAAGGCAGGCTCGTTGATATTTTGATTGCTGAGTGTTTGGGTGTTCCGCCCGGGAATATTTCGCATGCACGGCGTTCATTGCATTCCCAAAACACTTGGTTCTTGCCGAAATGGAGAACTCGAGAAGCGAGGGTGATCTCTTGCGTAACCCATCCTCGGCTCTTAAGAATATGCCTCTCCACTTCTTTTTCCCAAAGCTCCGGATCATGGCAGATATATGTGCCTAGTTCATCGCATGATGAAACGTCTTCAGATGGTTGTATCTGTGCCCGAAGGAACTCCGTTGTAACCCGTACTTGGCTTTGAGGAATAGGCTCTTTAACTTCTCGCTGCCACTGATTGGGGCTATGGCAGATATCCGTGCCTCGTGGCAGCGGCTCATCCCACGACACAAAGACCTCGCACGGTTGTACCTCTGTTTTATCTCGCTGAGTGTAGCACCCATACCGCCCATCAGGCCCCCTGGCAGCTGCAATATTGAAAAAAGCATTCTCGTAGACACTGCCCATCTTCGCAGCTTCTCTGCGCCAATCGTCGTTGTCATCCTGAACTATGCAAAAACTATCGATCCAGAGATATCGGCAGCCAAGTCGCTTTGTTATTTCCATTCCTTCACGGAACGTTTTCGTCAATTGCACCACGGGAACCTCAATTTGCATGCTGTCCAGGGTGTCCCTGGTTAGTCTTGTAAATTCCAACTTGCCCCAACAATGTGAAAGTGTCGCGTATTTGGTATCATGTGGCAAGTCATTTGAAGAACACACCCTAGGCTCAAGCTTGTTTGCCTCCCCAAGATCGAGAAGTCGAGTCGGTAGCTCAATATTAGCTGGTATTTTATTGCATGTTTTATGATTCTGGCAACAATCTTTCAGCCACCATCGAATGATCTCAAAGCTAGCATGGCTGTCGTTGCTCTCAGTGGCCACAGGCAGACCGCTGCCTAGATATTTCTCGGCTTCTACACGAACAGTCAACTTGGAATGAGCAAGGTTGAGGTCAAATTGTAACCTACTAATCTTAGGCTGGCATAAGAAACTTTTAGTAAGATATGACTTCCTCTGGCCATGATCTGAGTTCGGGAAATGGTATTCAGAAGTTATTCCTAAACCACCAGCGTCTCGCCAGAATCCGTAGTTAATCCTTGAGCAGCCTTCAAGCGAGCTTTTCTCTTGGCTATTCAATTGCCCCAAACGGAGGTAGCATAAATGATAGCCATTCTTTGCCGAAGACTCCAGTTCTAGCAGCGTTTGGTTCCCTGGGACCGGGTAGGGGCAGGCAACCCCAAGGGCTTTCTCCTGACGTGTTCCACAAAACAGCTCGCTACAGCTGGAACACAATGTCGATGCTGGAGATTGGACTTTGATAGATCTAGTCGAAGTCCTTGGCGAAGCAGGTCGCAATGCTAGAGACTGATTCTGAGAGGTAGAAGGATTAGCCCATGACGCGGTTTTGGTATTGCAGTCAACGAAGTATGGTCGCCCATCAGCACCAGCACCGCTCGATTTCCAATACACTGACGTTCAGGCGTCAAATTATTAGGCTGAGTAAGCGCATTTTCAGTGGCATAGTGGTGTAACGCCCGTGCGCCCGCTCGCCAAACGAAATCTGATGTACTTCAATCTAAAGTGATAAAATAGGATTTTGGAAACCATTTTATAGTATAATTATATATTATATTGACTAATCTAGATTTAATTACAGACTATCAGAAGTACTATATAATAGTAGTTTATTATTTAGTAGTAGTATTAAAAAGTAATTAATAAGAGTCTACTAATTTAATACTTTTACTTAATTTTAATATTACTATTAAAAAAGTATATTGTAAATACAAATGTTTTTAAAA
>Ga0182030_10006605_pt1 | contig 24430 bp, 25 predicted proteins | sample 812S3MmetaG_FD_121299 | JGI IMG/M metagenome (GOLD analysis project Ga0182030, IMG submission 121299) | Permafrost microbial communities from Stordalen Mire, Sweden - 812S3M metaG (Illumina Assembly) | ecosystem: Environmental > Terrestrial > Soil > Wetlands > Permafrost | place: Sweden...
AGAAAACATGTAGCGTAGATGCTCATGACGCGGCCGCGCATCTGGTCGCTGGCCAGGTGCTGAATGGCCACGTTGAACGACGAGATCATCAGGATGGCGCTATAGCCCTCGACCAGAAGCAGCGCCTGCGACAAGTGAAAATTCGAAGAGTAGCAGAAGGCGATGATGGCGGAGAAGAAGGCCACACCGCCGACGGTGACCACCGTGCCGCGATGGCGCAGCGTGCCCAGCGCAGCCACCGTGACTGCGCCGAGCACGGCGCCGCTACCTGAAGCGGCCATGAGCCAGCCGAGGCCGGTTTCGCCGGTGTGCAACTCCATGCGGGCGAAGTAGGGGATGAAGGTCATGAAAGGGATGCCGAAGAAGCTGGCCGCGGCCGTCATCCACACCAGCACGCGCATCTGCGGGTTGGCGCGCACGTAGCCGAATCCCTGGCGGAGGCTCGAGAGCAGGCCAGGATAGTGCGACGGCTCGTTCTCCGGATACTGGATGCGGGTGAGCGCCCACAGCACCGCGAGAAAACTCACGCCGTTCAAGAAGAAGTTGCCCGCCACGCCCACCAGCGCCATGGCATAGCCGCCCAGCGTGGGGCCCAGAATCCTGGACATGTTGAACTGGGCGGAGTTGAGGGCGATGGCGTTGGTGAGGTCTTCGCGCTTGACCAGGCGCGGCACCAGTGCCTGATAGCTGGGCGCGTTCATGGCCATGGCCATGCCGTTCAGGAAAGCGATGGCCACCAGCTCCCAGACGGTAATGATCTTGAGCCAGGCCAGCGCGGCGAGGGCAAAGGCCAGCAGCATCATGACCGACTGCGTAACCAGCAGCAGGCGGCGCTTGTTGACGCGGTCGGCGACGACGCCGCCGAAGAGCGTGAAGACCAGAAACGGAATGGAGCCGGCAAAGCCGACCACGCCCAGCCAGAAGGCGGAGCCGGTGAGCGAGAGCACCAGCCAGCCCTGGGCCACGTTCTGCATCCAGGTGCCGATGTTGGAGAGGAAGTTGCCGCTCCAGAAGAGGCGGAAGTTGGGATTGCGCAGGGCGCGGACGATCTGCGGCAGGTGGGCTTCCTCGGGGTCGACAAAGGCCGGCGTGGCCGCGTCGGCTTCTTCGACGGCGAGGCTCTCGCCCTCACGGACGAAACCGTGTCCGCGGGAATCCTGCTTCAGGGGTTCGGGCTTCAACTCGCTCTCGGGCAACTCGCTCTCGGCGCTCAGATCCGGTTTCCCCCTGGCTCCTAGTGTAAGCTTTGGGGTAATTCCTGCTTCCCTGCCGGCGCGAGCCCGCAAGCCAACTTCGCCAAGCGGGAACGATCTCTCCATTAAGGGACAATCCCATGACCGCGCGCACTCTCTTTGCTCTCATTGTGCTTTCCACGCTGGCTCCGGCACGGCTGCCGGCGCAATCGGCTCCTGCGGCGGTGTTTGGCTACAACGACTTCACGGCCGAGTCCAAGATTGAGAGCCAGTTTCTGGTCGTCCCGGACGCCAAACTGGCCGGCGAAGAGTTGAAGACGCTGACCGCCGTGCCCCACCTGGCGGCCACGCCGGAAGACCACGCAACAGCGGAGTACGTTGCCGAGAAGTTCCGCGCCGCAGGCCTGGAGACCGAGATCGTCCCCTACCGGGTGCTGCTCAACTGGCCCAAGGTGGTGCACCTGGAGGCCTACGACGCGGCGGGCAAGCTGCTGATCAGCGGGCCGACGAGGGAACACGTCGAAGGCGATCCGGGGCAGGACGATCCGCGCGTGGTGATGCCCTTCAACGGCTCGTCGGGCTCGGGCGATGTGACCGGCGAGGTGGTCTACGCCAACTACGGGCGCCTGGAAGACTTTGACCAACTTGCCGCGCAGCACATCGACCTGCACGGCAAGATTGTGCTGGTGCGCTACGGGGGCAACTTCCGCGGCGTCAAGGTCTACATCGCCCAGCAGCGCGGCGCGATCGGCGTGCTGATCTACTCTGACCCACAGGACGACGGCTACTACAAGGGCGACCCGTACCCGCTGGGGCCCTGGCGGCCGGAAACCGGCGTGCAGCGCGGGTCAGTGCAATATCTGTTCAAATATCCTGGCGACCCGGAGACGCCCGGCGTGGCCTCGACGCCCGATCTGCCCGACTCCGCGCGCATTTCGCCCGAGGGCAACCAGCCGCACATCATCTCCATCCCCATCAGCTATCACGATGCCTCGCCCATTCTGCAGGCTCTCGGCGGCCCCGGCGCGCCGCAAGGCTGGCAGGGCGCGCTGCCCTTCCGCTATCACTTGGGAGCAACCTCGGGGGCGGGCGGGGTGAAGGTGCATCTGGTCTCGGACCAGGACTACCAGCGGCGCATCATCTGGGACGTGATCGGGAAGATCAAGGGGACGGAGTATCCGGACGACTGGGTGGTTGCCGGCAACCATCGCGATGCCTGGGTCTACGGCGCCGTGGATCCATCGAGCGGCACGGCCGCGATGCTCGAGTCGGTTCATGGCATGGGCGCGCTGCTCAAGCAGGGATGGCGGCCCAGGCGCACCATCGTCTTTTGCAGCTGGGACGCCGAGGAGGAGGGCCTGATCGGCTCCACGGAATGGGTGGAGCAGAACGCAAAAATCCTGGAGCGGGCGGTGGCGTACTTCAACGTGGACGTTGCCGTGGCGGGGCCGGATTTCTCCGCATCCGCTGTGCCCTCGCTCAAGCAGTTTGTGCGCGAGCTGACCCGCGCCGTGCCCAGCCCGATTGGCTCCACGGTCTACGACCAGTGGAAGAATGCGCGTGACGAAGGCAACGAGCATCGCGCCTCGAATGCACCCAAGGACGAAGGCGAAGTCCATGTGGGCGATCTGGGCTCGGGGTCGGACTTCACGCCGTTTCTGCAGCACGTGGGTGTGCCGTCGACCGACATCGGCTCCGGAGGTCCCTACGGCGTTTACCACTCCACCTTTGACGACTTTGCCTGGTACACGCTGAACGCCGACCCGCACTTTGTCTATCTGCAGGAGATGGCGCGGGTGTTTGGCCTGGAGGCGCTGCGCATGGCCGACAGCGACGTGCTGCCCTACGACTACGTGACCTATGGCCACGCCATCGAGAGCTACATCGTCGCCGCGCGGCGCAAGGCAGCAGATGCGGGCGTGACCTCGCTGGACTTTGTGGCGGCGGAGTCGGCCGCGGGGCGGTTCATCGCTGCGGCACAGGCGGCCCATGAGCGGCAGACTGCAGGGACCGGCGACCTGGGCAAGCTGAACACCGCCCTGCGCGAGGCCGAGGCCGGACTCGTGAACGCTGCGGGCCTGCCCAACCGGCCCTGGTACAAGCACACCATCTACGCCCCGGGCGAGTACACCGGCTACGCGGCCGTGGTGATCCCCGGGGTGAATGAGGCCCTGGACGCCAAAGACACCACGCGTGCGGCCCAGCAGCTGACAGTGCTGACTGGGGCGCTGGACCGGGCGACGCAGGCGCTCGCAGGCATCCACTGAGGCAGGGGGCGGTCCAGATGGCTGGCGGTCCGGATACGATTGAGGAGAATCTAGAGCAGTTCTCCAATTCATGTGCCCCGTCTGGTTGCTTGCAAGGTGGCCTTGTCTTAAGGAAAAGTCCACTTATCATCCTGCTTCCGGTGTACAGCAATTGGAGAACAGCTATAATCTGGATCCGGACTGCAACCTGCAACTCAAATCGGTTTGAGCGAGCCGGCAGCAATCCGTTACTCAAGTAACCAACTTCCCTATAAAACCAAGCTAGAGTATCGTCCATACAACTTTCAGGTAAGAGTGGTTACCACCTTTTTATTAGAGATAATGACTGAATTCAAGGCGTTTTTCTCTTGAAATGCGACCGGAAAAGCGTAGATTGGTAACACGTATTCGATTACCTACATACGGGAATCGATGCGTTACCTGAAGTTGTTGCAGAAGACAGCTTCCGGGAATCGGCCCTGCTTCAAGATTTGCATCTGAAGGAGCCTGCGATGCACGACATTCTGATCGCTCTGGCATTTGTGGCCATGGTTGCCTGCCCGGCAATTGTTGCCGCTCTGCCGCAGCGCAAAATCGAAGACGAATCGTAGGTCGCACGAACGCGGCGCGAGCCGCAGCCTGAACAGCTGATCTGTCCTACCCTTCCCCGGTTTGCTCTGCGGCGTTGATCCCTTAGGAACCTGCACGGCCAGTCCCCCCCAAGGGCTTGTGCTTGTGCAACCAAGGGATCACGCCGCTGCCCCGCTCTGGCCATTGTCAACTGTCCGCCGCGATCTTTATTTTTGCTGGTGCATTTAACCCCAGTGCTCACCTGACGCCGCTTTCAATCGGGGCCGGGAGACGAGAGGCGGCATCGTCATGTCCGATCTGCTGCTTGGCGGCCTGTTTGTGGCCGTCACCTTCACCCCGATCCTGCTGGGCCGGATTCTGCGCGCCCGCGCTTGTGCCCTGGTCAGCAAGGCTGGATCGCGCGGTCTCTAATACTACAGTTGTATTTCGTTGAATTTCTGGAACGCCCGCGAAGGCCCGGGCCTAAAAGCCACGATATTTGGCTATCTTTCAGGGGGTTAAAACCCCCTGCTCCCTCCGCAAAAGCTATCTGCAACTGTAGTACTAAGAACAGCCGAGTCGAAACGGGCGTCCGCTTGCTGCGCCCGGCGCGTCTGCCCCATCGGTAACTCCTTCCCCTTACGGAACGGCGATCCCCAATCCCACCAATGAGATATTTCCAATCTTGTAGTGTTTCGCTACAACCGTGGATACCAATCGGACCCTTCCCCGGGGCCCGGCCTGGCAGATTTCCACGCGCATTGGAGAGGGTTGCTATGCTGTCCGATTTATTGATTGGCCTGGTGTGGGTAGCGCTCATCATGATTCCGGTTCTTGTGGCTCATTGCCAGCCGCTCGACTCCGGCGACGGCTACTTTGACCGATACATGGACGGCCCGGCCGGCGAGGGCGATGGCGTTGACTTGGCCGCTGGCTCGCCGTCCAAGGGCTGACGCAGTTCCCATTCGCCTTCTGCCTCTTGCCCGCATGGCGGCACGGCAGGCTTGCGCCGGTTCCCACGCCGGGCGGGAGTTCCCGAAAACGCCCCAATCCCGGGTGATCCAGATCACAGGTTGATTGACCCCGGCAGGTTAGCCTCGTATCGTTAAGGTTGACTATGAAAATCTCTGGAAACACACTGCGGATCGGGATTGCGACGGTTGTGATTGTGGGCACGGTTGCCTGGCTGGCCTTCTCCGGCTATGGCGCCAACAAGAGCTACTACGTGACCATTGCGGAGCTGGGCGGGATGGGCGACAAGGCCTACCACAGCCAGTTGCGCGTGGAGGGCTTTGTGGTGCCGGGCTCCATTGAAGAGAATGGCACGCACGTGACCTTTGAGCTGAACGAGTTTGAGAGCCACTCGCCGAAGGCCTCGATTGGGCGGGTTCTGAAGGTTTCGTACAAGGGCTCGGAGCCGCCTCCGGATACGTTCAAGGACGACTCGCAGGCGCTGGCCGAGGGCTCGTATGGGCGCGATGGGGTCTTCCACGCGAGCGTGTTGCAGGCCAAGTGCGCCAGCAAGTATGCGCCGCAGGGGCCGAACCAGCCGGCTGGTGCGCCGGCTCCCACAAAATCCGACGCGACAAAATCCGACGCCATGAGGCCGGCCGCCGGCAGCGCCCAACCGGCTGCCCAAAAACCGGCTGCATAAGGATGAACGCTGCAAGCGCCGTTCCCCACGCTGGTCAATCGCCTGAGACGCACGCGCTTTGCGCCAGCCTGACTGGCGTTTCCCGGCTGTTTGGCTCCTTTGCCGCGCTGCGTCAGGTGACGGTGGACCTGGAGCCGGGCCGCTGTTATGTATTGATTGGCGAAAACGGCGCGGGCAAATCGACACTGCTGCGCATTCTGGCCGGGCTGCTGCGGCCGAGCTTCGGGACGGTCCGGGTCTTCGGCGGCCTGGAGCCGCACGAGGCGCGGGCCCGCATCGGCTACATGAGCCACGCGCCGATGCTCTACGACGAGCTAACCGCCGAGGAGAATCTGCGCTACTTTTCCAGCCTCTACCCGACTCCGAAAGACGGAAGCCGGCCGAATCTGTCACCGGCCGAAGCGCTGCGCCAGGTGGGCCTGGACCCCGATCTGCCGCGCACGCTGGGGCAATACTCGCAGGGCATGCGGCAGCGGACCTCATTGGCGCGCGTGCTGCTACCGGTGCCGGAGTTGCTTCTCCTCGACGAGCCCTTCTCCAATATGGACGTCGAGTCCGTTGCCCAGATGGTCAAGCTGCTGGCCGGGTTCAGGCAGAGCAACCGGACGATCGTGATCACCACCCACCAGCGCGAGCATGCGGCGCCGATCGCCGATTGGGTGCTGGCGCTCAAGGCCGGGCGCGTGGCGAGTTTTGAGCCGGGGAGCCCGACACTATGAAGACCAACGGCGCGCGCTTTCTGGAATCGCTCGGCATTCCCTTCGAGATCCGCGAGTACGAGGTGGACCCGGAGGATCTGTCGGCCATCACCGTGGCCAAAAAGATTGGCATGCCGACCGAGCAGGTGTTCAAGACGCTGCTGGTGACGGGCGGCCCGAATATCTATCGCTTCGCCGTGATCCCCGGCGATGCGGAACTTGACTTCAAGAAGCTGGCCCGCGCGGCCGGGCTGCGCAAGATAGAGATGGCGCCGCTCAAAGATGTGCAGCCGCTCACCGGCTACATCCGCGGCGGGGTGACGCTGTTTGGCGCGCGCAAGCCTTACCCGGTATATATCGACGAGACGGCGGTCCTGTTTGACAAGATCAGCGTCTCGGCAGGAGCGCGGGGAACGCAGCTGATTTTGTCGCCGGAGGATTACCGGCGTGCGGCACAGGCGCTCGACGTAGAGGCCCAGCTGGCCGACCTGACCAAGGATGCGCCACGCGGCGCGGGGCCGGTTTCGGCGGAGGACGCGACGCAATGACCAGTCCGCTCTGGACGCATCTGGTGAAAGACCTGCGCATCGAGTGGCGCTCGCGCGAGGCCATCAACTCCATGCTGTTTTTTGCGCTGCTGGTGGTCGTGCTGTTCTCGCTGGCCTTCTCGCCGCGCGGCGCGTTTTCGCGAGAAATTTCAGGAGGGGTACTGTGCGTGGCCACCATGTTCGCATCTGTGAGCGCACTCAATCAGGCGTGGGCACGGGAGATTCGCCACCAGGTGCTGGACGCGCAACGCATGGCGCCCACGCCAGGATCGCAATTGTTTCTGGCCAAGGTAGTGGCCAATTTTCTTTTCGTCTCGATTGTTCAACTGCTTCTGGCGCCCGTTTTCCTGATCTTCTACAACCTGCACATTCTCGGGCAAGGCTGGTTGCTGCTTCTGGTGCTTCCCCTTGGCACCTGGGCGTTGGTCGCAAACGGCACTTTCTTCGCCGCACTTTCCATCAACAGCCGCAACCGCGAATTGCTGCTGCCGCTGATTTTGTTTCCCATCTTCACACCGGCGCTGATGGCCATGGTGAACGCCACAACAGGCATCTTCACAGGAGAATTTGACCCCACCATCTGGATCAAGCTTCTGGCCGGCTACGACATCATTTACACCACCGCTTCCATTTTGCTGTTTGACACGATTCTGCATGCTGAGTAGCCTGCCTGCACGGCATGCGCGCTGTAAACTTGAACCGTTAATTTGGGTATTGCAATGAGAAAGCTACTGTTCGGACTTTTTGCCGTTTTCAACGCCGCTTTGGCGGTCTGGTGTTTCCACCTTGCCAACAACGCTCCCGCGGAGATGATGCAGGGAGACGAATACCGCATCATCTTTTACCACGTGCCTTCGGCGTCGGTGGCATTTCTCTTCTTCGCCATCTCCATGGCAGGTTCCATCGGCTACCTGGCCCTGCATCGGAGGAACCCCACCCTGGCGCTCGCATGCGACGGCTGGGCAGTCTCGGGCGCGGAGGTCGGGATCGTATTCTGCACCGTGGTGCTGGTCACCGGGCCGCTGTGGGGCTATCGCGCCTGGGGCATCTGGTGGACCTGGGACCCCCGCCTGACCACGACCCTGCTGCTGTGGCTCATCTACGTCAGTTACCTGCTTCTGCGCAGGTTTGCCAGCGGAGCGCAGATGCAGACCTCGTCTGCCGTGCTGGGCATCTTCGGCGGAATTGCGGTGCCCATCGTCTACATTTCCAATCGCCTTCCCGGCCAGCATCCGGGGCCGGTGTTCGGCGGCGGCGAGGGATCGGGCATGGCCCCGGTCATCCTGCGCCCCTTCCTGTGGAACATGTTTGCCTGGATGTGCTGGGGTTTGATGGTCCTGATTGTGCGCCATCAACTCGAACTAAAACAACAGAAGGCCGCAGCTCGTGAAGCCGAGCAGGCCCTGAACGCCTGATTTAAGAACGCCTGATTCAAGATCTCCCTGATTCAGGATTTCTCTGATTCAGGAATTCGAGGACTCCAATGAAAAAGACCGTTGCCCGGATCGCCGCACTGCTCCCAATTGCTCTCTTCGCCTGGGCCATCTTCACCCTCGCCACCGCTCCCGCGGCACCCTCTGGGGATTGGCGGCTGCACATGACGCAGCAGCAACACGATCTGATGGTGGCTCCGATCGACCATGCGTATCGCGTCACGGCGTACATCTTGACGTGGGCCATCCAATTCGGATATCTGGCCTATGTGGGACTCAAATGGTCGGCGCAAAGCTCCCAGCCTGGCGACTAGAGCATTTTCGATTCACATGTTGACGTGATCGGGTGCGTGCGAGGTGGCTTTTTCTTAAGAAAAAAGCCACTTGACATCAAGCTTTCTATAAAGAGTTGAATCGAAAATGCTGTAATGGCCGCTTCAATTCCCCCAGAAGCCAATTAACATTAATTAATAGAGTGACTTAAATGTAGCCCGCCGATCGCTTTACAAGGCTTGCGCTCGATCGGCCGGGCACGCCGGCTGCCGGCGCCATCCGCTGCGGCTGTTGAAAAACAAGATACCCCTCACACCAAGGTGTTATTGGCATCCCACCATCCGCCTGGGAACAGCAGTTTTTGTGGTATTTAAGTTTTTTCTCATTGCGTCGATGATCCAGATGTGGACAGGTTCCATGGAACCTTCCTGAGGAGAATTCGCCATGCATGATCTCATGATCGCTTTGGCCTTCATCGGTATGGTTGTTGCCCCCGCGATTGTTGCGGCCAAGTCCGGCGCGGAAGCCGCGGACGAGTTGGACAACTAGTTTCTGAAGGTTTGCCCGTCCCTGGAGTCAGTGAGGACACGTTATGTTCACACTTCGGAAATTCGTTAATGGCTGCGTCGCGCTGGGAGCACTGGCCTTTCTGGGAACCATGCTGCTGGAAATGGTTGTGAACGAGTCGCGATCGACCGTGAATGGCCAGCTGGCAGGCTCGGGCAACCTGATTCAGGAAGCGGTGGGCCAGGCCAGCCCGGAGACCCGGGAGACCATTGCTGACATCAGCGCGCACCTCCAGTCCTTTTCCCACTCCGCAAGCCTGTTCATCGATCGCAATGTGACCACGGCTCGGCTGCAGATTGCCGGCATTGCCAACAGCATCCCCACCAGCGTGGCCGACCTGCTGCCGACCAGCGCGCTGAACTGGGCGCACGGCGGAGCCCAGGTGGCGGCGCAGAATGCGGGCACCAAGGCCAGCGAGATGGCTCGCAAGATTCCTGTGGTCAACAGCGCGCTCAACTCCACCAGCAGCAACTTTGCCGCAGTGCGCAGCTCGCTGAGCAGCGCGGCGGGTTTCTAGAAACGGCAGGGCGTTTACTCACGGCTGCGCAGTGTCCCGCGTTTCCTGAGGATTGGCCGGCCGCAGCATTCCCCATCCCTCTCGCCAGCCCCATTCAAATACACGCAGTGCGGCAACGGGGCCGGCCCTGAAGGCCGCGGCATCTGGCTGCCTTTCAAAGGGGGTTAAAACCCCCTGCTCCCTCCGGAAAATTCATTTCGCGCCCGTGCTCTAAAAGAAAATTGCCCTGTGCCCAGCCAGCGGATAGACTGATGGTTTGGGGGCTTTTATGTTGGTTGTGATGAAAGCGCAGGCGACCGAGGAACAGATCCAGGCAGTTTGCGACTATATTGAGCAACTCGGATTTCGCGCCCATCCGCTGCCCGGCGCGCAGCGCACAGCCATTGGAATCACCGGAAACCAGGGCGAGGTAGAGCGCGGCAACATTGAAGAGCTCTCCGGCGTGGCCGAGGTCATCCGCGTGACGAAGGCCTACAAACTGGCCAGCCGCGACGTGAAGGAAGAAGACACCGTCATCCATTTTCCGGGGACGAACGCCACTATTGGCGGACGCGACCTGGCTATCGTCGCCGGGCCGTGCTCGATTGAGAGCCGCGAGCAGGCGTTCGAGATTGCCGAGCTGGTTGCGGCGGCGGGCGCGCAGTTTTTCCGCGGCGGCGCTTACAAGCCGCGCACGTCTCCGTACGCGTTTCAGGGGCTGGGCGTTGAAGGACTGAAGATCATGGCGGAGATCCGCGAACGCTTTGGGCTGCGCATCGTCACCGAAGCCATCGACAATGAGAGCCTGGCGCTGGTGGCCGAGTGGGCGGACGTGATCCAGATCGGCGCGCGCAACATGCAGAACTTTTCTCTGCTCAAAAAGGCCGGCAAGCTGCGCAAGCCGGTGCTGCTGAAGCGCGGACTTTCGGCTACGCTCGAAGAGTTCCTGATGTCCGCCGAGTACATCATGAGCGAGGGCAACTACCAGGTGATTCTGTGCGAGCGCGGGGTGCGCACCTTTGCCGACCACACGCGCAACACGCTGGACCTGAGCATTGTTCCGGCGGTGCAGCGGCTGAGCCACCTGCCCATTCTCGTCGACCCGAGCCACGGCACCGGCAAGCGCGACAGCGTACTGCCGATGGCCCGGGCCGCGGTGGCTACGGGCTGCGACGGCATCCTGGTTGAGGTACACAATCATCCGGAGAAGGCGCTCTCCGACGGGCCGCAGTCGATCTATCCCGACCAGTTTGCGCGCATGATGGACGAGCTGGGCCAGATTGCGCCGGTGGTGGGGCGCACTCTTCCACGCAGCATTCACGTGGCCGCGGCAGCGGACTGAGCGCATGACCGAGCGGCAAGGCAAGTGCGATGCGCGAGGCGACCGGAAGCTGGGTGCCCCATCCTTTCGCCGCTCTTCAGGCGAAAGGGTGGGAAGGCACAAATCCAGAGCGACAATCTCAGCGCTGCTGACGCTGGCTGCCCTGCTGGCGATCGTCTCAATCACTGCATGCAACAAGCAGGACTTTCCGCAGTATCCGGCAAACTATCGTGAATACGCCTACGTTGCCAACAGCGGCAGCGGCACGGTGACCGTGGTGGATGTGGTGAATGTGCGCGTGGACCGCGAGATTCCCGTGGGCCAGAACCCGGTGGCCGTGGCGGCCAGTCCAAAACGCAACGAAGTCTACGTGGTGAACGCGGGGCCGGAGGGCGGGCAGGGATCGCTCTCCGTGATCGATGCGGAAAAGAACGCGGTTGCGGCGACGATTCCGCTGCATCGCAAGCCGGCGTCGATTGAACTCGACGCCGATGGCGCGCTGGCTTATGTGGCCAACTCCGGGTCGAATTCGCTGTCGATCATTGATCTCAGGGCGCGGCAGGAGATTGCGCAGATCGGCGCGGGCGACGAGCCGGTGGCGGTGCGCATTGCACCCGACGGCCGCACGCTGGTAGTGGCCAACCGGCGCGGCAACTCGGTGAGCGTGATCGATGCGGCGGGGCGGAATGTGCGGGCGGTGTTTGATGGCTGCCCCGGCGCGGCAGATGTAGCGATTCTGCCCGACTCGACCAAGGCGTTCGTCGCCTGCTCGGCCGGGCACCAGGTGATGGCTGTTGCGCTGGCCGACTCGAAGCTTAGCCCCGGCAGGCCGGACCGGATGGAAGCGCTGCTCGACGTGGGCCGCGTGCCCATGCAGCTGGCGCTCAAACCCGATGGCGGCGAGCTGTTTGTGTCGAACGCGGGCTCTGACTCGATCAGCGAAGTGGTGACCTCGACCGACGACGTGGGCGGCGCCTACCTGATGGGCGACGCGCCGGTGCGGGGGCTGGTTTCAAGCGACAACGCGATGCTCTATGTGGCCAACTCGCGCTCGCAATACGTGACGCCGTATGCGATCGACGACGGCCGGCGGCTGAAGTCGATCCACGTGGGCGACGGGCCGGCGGCGCTGGCGTTTTCGGCCAACGGCTTTTTGCTTTTTGTGGTCGACAACCGCTCGGGCGATGTGGCTGTGGTGCGCAGCGGGACGCAGTTGTTGTTCACGATTCTGCCCACCGGCCGCGGGCCGGATGCGATTGCGGTGAAGGGGTTCACGGTGCAGTGAGGGCCCTCGTGCGGAATTGGACGACGTATTCATCCGCCGGATTGGGGTTGTGGTTTCCCACCCTTGCGACAAAAACAAAGGCGTCGCAAGGATGGGGCACCCGAAGGTTCCGCCACTTCAGCGCTGACTCGCTGACTTGCTAAGCCGCCGACTTGCTCTCACTCTTCTTATCCCCCCAGCGGGAGACGCTGAACTGGGCGCCGGCGAAGAGGATGAGGCCGGAGACGTAGGCCCAGAAGATGAGGCCTACCGAGACATAAAACGGCCCATAGAGCGCCTTCAGGTCGAGGTGCGGGAGCACTTGCACGAAGACCATCTTGGCCAGCAGCCAGATGATGCCGGTGACAATGGACGTGCGCAGAACCGGACGCCAGGGAACCTTGCAGTTGGGCAGAATCCAATAGATGGAAAAGAAGAAAAGGATGGACGCGACGCCGGTGGAGAGCGCGAGCCACAGGTAGCTGACGCCGCGGTAGACAAAGTTGTCCGTGTGATGGAAGAAGACGAAGGTGAGCAGGCCCTGCTCGCCGGCGTTGAGCAGGATGCTGATGAGCGCAAGGGCCACCATGAGCAAAGCGAGGCCGAAGGCGACCACTTGATTGAACAGGTAGTTGCGGCTCTTGGTCACGCCCCAGGCCTGGTTGAGCGCGACCTCAAGGGGCAGAAAGATTCCCGTGCAGGAGATGAGGATCATGACCAGGGAAAGGAGTTGCACGTGGCGCGGAACCACCTTCTCCAGGTTGTACGTCAGGAAGCCCTGACTCGCGGTGGTAGGCAGAAAGTAGTTGACCATGTCATTGACCGCCTTGACCATCATGTCGGAGTCAAACACCGTGCGCGACAGCGTGTAGAGCAGCACGATGAAGGGGATGAAAGAGATGATGGCATTCGCCGCCACGCTGAAGGCGAAGGTGTGCACTTCGCTGTCAAGCAGGTAGGCGAGCAGGGCCGTGCCGTTGCGGCGCCAGCGGTACCACTTCGATATTGTGGCCGGTTCGGCGTCCGGTGTGGCAACTGCCGCGGCGAGGGCTGTTTCGTTCTCGACGCCGGATTCTGAGGCCTGAACCAAGTGGGCTCCTTGATGAACATTCTTGGCAGGGTGCGGCTGCGGTGTGGGGAGCCGGGCGCGCCGGGCTGCCGGAGTGCTCTTTCAAGGATAGACTGTGCGGGATGGGCGGGGTGAGGCCAGGCAATCGAGTGGACTGGGACGAAGACCGCGGGGCCGATCGCGCCGCCCCTACGGGGCTCAGCGTCTTGGTTGGAACGGGTTCCCAGGGCTGCGCTGCGCTTGCCCTGGGCTATTCTCGATTCATCCCTTCGGGATGGTTGCGCTGGCTGGAAAGCCGGTGGGGCACCGGGCTTGACTGTCAGCGCGCAACCACCCCGGGGCTAAACAGGTTGCGGAAAAACTCACCCACAGCTCGATTTCGAGGGCTTTGTAACAGGGCATGACTTTAGTCGTGCCGATAAAGCCAATCAAATCAAGGTCGGGCTTCAGCCCCTGCAAAGGCCAATACTCGAACTCCTCTCATCCAAGGCCTTTTTCCGCAACCTGTAAAGCCCGCGAGAGTGGTGTGGCTGGAGCGGCGCGGCTGATGCCGCGCCCTTTCAAGGCTGGATGGCCGCGCTGCGGGCACGATGTTGATTTTCTCATTGAATCCTTATTTGATTCCTGCCATAAAAAAGTACGGCCTGCCACGGCGGCCCGAAAAATCTGGGGAAGACTACTCAGCATTGGAAGTTTCTGTTGTCGAGGACATCACTCAGCCTGGAAACGATTTCGAGCTGCCGCAGTGCACCGCTCCGGTGCCCAACGGCGGCTCGCGGCGTCTTCAGGGCTTGCTGCGCACGGGCTCATGGAGGCCTGTGCGTGGGAGCGCGAGCGGTGGCCGCGGCAACCATGAAGGGAGATACGCATGAAAGAACAAGGCGTGGTGAAGTGGTTTAATGGGGCCAAGGGATTCGGTTTCATCCAGCGCTCCAGCGGCGAGGATGTGTTTGTGCATTTCTCGGCGATTCAGGAGAGCGGCTACAAGACGCTGAATGAAGGCGAGGCGGTGGAGTTTGTTTGCCAGCAGGGCCCCAAGGGACTGAGCGCGGCGGACGTGACGCGGGTTGTGTAAGGCGAAACTCCTCGTGCTTTCCAACCCTTGCCGCAAAAAGCAAGAACGCGGCAAGGATGGGGCACCCGCACAGAGGCTGGTCCACTTGCAGCTCAGAATCGAACGGGCTTCTGCAATGCGCATTCCCTCGGCGGCTAAAGCCGTCCCAGCAGGGTGGCCAGGTTCGGCACGGCTGAAGCCGCGCCCTTTCAAGGCCCCGGTCCCGCTATGTCCAGGACGCCTGGAGACGCGCTGACTCGCCGGACAGGGCGAGCATCACGGCTTAGGCCCATCACCAAGCCTTGCGATCGCCCACTCGGCGGCGGTGCGCAGGCCCTGGTCCGCGGCGTCGGCCCAGGTGCGGACGAGCGGCAGAAAGCGGGCCAGGCCGCTGTTGCCCATGGCAATGGCGACATTGCGACGCAGGTCGCGGAAGCCCGCGCGGCGTACAGGTGAGCCGTTGAAGAGCTTTTCCCACTGCGCCTCATCGAGCTGGGCCAGCCAATCGAGCGCGGGGTTTACCAGCTCCGTGCGCGGCTCAAGGTCGGGGTCGGCTCCGATGGGCGACTTGCGGTTCCACGGGCACACGTCCTGGCAGATGTCGCAGCCGAAGACCTGGCGGCCCATGCCTGCCATCAGTCCGGCATCGATCTCTCCGCGGTGCTCGATGGTGAGGTAGGAGATGCAGCGCGTGGCGTCCATCTGGTAAGGGGCGATGAGCGCGCCAGTGGGGCAGGCATCCAGGCAGCGGCGGCAGGTTCCGCAGCGGTCAGGGACGGCGAGCGGCGCGTCTTCGCTTTGGACCGGAAGCGACGTGAGAAGAACTGCCAAAAAGCCATAGGAACCGAGCCTGGGATGGATGAGGCAGGTGTTTTTGCCTGTCCAGCCGAGGCCTGCGGCGGTGGCCAGGGAGCGCTCGACGACCGGGCCGGTATCGACATAGCCGCGCGCTTCAAATGAGCCGTGCTGCGCGTGCAGGCTTTGTTCCAGAGCTAAGAGCTTCTTTTTGAGTATCTTGTGGTAATCGGTGGGTCGGCGGATCCCAGATGAATCTTTGCGGCTGGCCTCTTTGCGGCTACTCCAGGCATAGCGGGCGATCCAACCCTCGCCCGCGTTTGCCCCGTCCGTCGAGCGCGGCTGGGCGCAGTTATAATTGGTAAAGCAGACAATGGCCGAGCGCGCCCAGGGAAACGGAACGCTCACCTCAGAACGAAGCAGGCGGCCGTCCTCCCCTAACCGCTCCAGGTAGTGCATCTTCCCCGCACGCCCAGCCTCTACCCACGCGCTGAACCGCTCCGCGTCGCGCTGCTGGCGTGCGTGGGGCAGCGCCACCAGTCCGGCCTCGGTAAAACCGGCCTCGAGCGCCAGCGTGCGCACCGCGTCCCGGTCCAGTTGGGGCACGGGGGGCTCTCCGGCTGCGGATTGGGGCTCAACGCGATGCATGGAACCGGGGACACTCCCTTTTGCGTAGTGACGCTTGTGTCCGATTGCGGACGGTGGGATCGGAATTGAACACCCTGGCGGCCGCGGATGAAATGCAATGAACATCTATCCGCTTTAATTTCAGCTTATTCCCTCTGGGCGGCTTTGGCCGCCGGAGTGCAACAAACCCGGTTGAGCAGGGGCCGTAGAGCGAATCCGGCCAGCCCCGAACCAGTAAGCCTTCCCCAAGGAGATTTTCCCATGACGATTGCAATGTGTGAACCGACGGCAACACTGAACGTGACGACGATTGACCCGGCTGGTGCCGAGGAGCTGGTGCGCGGCCAGGTGGCCGGCCTGATTGAGCGGCTGGGCGCGCTGGTGACGGAGCAGAGCGTGACGCTCGACATGGGCAAGGTGGAGCGGATCGACGCAGCCGGCATCGCAGCGCTGGTGGTGCTCTACCAGAATGCGCATGCGGCGGGCCACCGGTTCCGGGTGAGCAATGTGCCGGCGCGGGTGCAGCAGATCCTGGCCGTGGTGGGTTTGGAGCGGTATTTAGGCTCCCACAATGCGGTGCAGGCTTCGCATTGCGGCCATCGTGGGCAGCGGCCGGCAGCCTGAAATTTCTCCTTCGCCCGGCAAACCCCATGCTAGCCGCGGTTCCCGCAGCAGTGGGCGGATCTTTTGCAGGGTGGGCGCGAGCCCTGACCGCCGGCCCGCGAAGGGCCTGTGACGAGTGGCACATGCAACTGTATACTTACGGCGCTATTTGTACTAGCGACAGAGCAGCGCCGTAACGCGTACCCCGATGTCTGGAAGTCTCGCACGCGCTCAGCCTTTTACCGCATTCTTGTGTTTGCGCTGAGCCTCCGTCCCGACCGCCTCTCATGCTTGAGGAGCCGCTGTTGCGGACAGTCAAACTCTGGAGACAGGTCTCGGTCGCCGGGATGACAAATTCTAAAAACGGAGGCAATACCCCATGACGCAGGGCGTGGTGGAACAGTTGTCTGCTTCTCAGGCAGACGCAACGGCAACGCAGATCAAGTATGTGTACTCGTTCGGCGGCGGAACGGCCGACGGCAACGGCCGCATGAAAGATGTACTGGGCGGCAAGGGCGCGGGCCTGGCGGAGATGACCAACGCCGGGTTGCCGGTGCCTCCGGGCTTTACGATTCAGACCGAGGCCTGTCGCGAGTACATGCGCGGCGCGGTCAGTCCGCAGGTAGACGTGGAGATGCACACCGCCCTGGAGCACCTGGAAAAGATGCAGGGGCAAAAGCTGGGCGCGGGCGAGAATCCGCTGCTGGTTTCAGTCCGCTCCGGCGCCAAGTTCTCCATGCCGGGCATGATGGACACCATCCTGAACCTAGGCTTGAACGACCGGGCCGTGGAAGCGCTGGCCAAGCGCAGCGGCAATCCTCGCTTTGCCTATGATTCCTACCGCCGCCTGATCCAGATGTTCGGCGATGTGGTGCTGGATGTGTCGAAGAAGAAGTTCGAGCACATCTTCGAGTCCATCAAGGAGCGCGAGGGCGTCAAGTTCGACTACGACCTGAGCCCTGAGGCGTTGCAGCAGATCATCGTCGAGTACAAGAAGCTGGTGCGCAAGGAGACCGGCAAGGACTTTCCGCAGGGGCCGCTCGACCAGCTGGTGCAGGCGAGGGACGCTGTGTTCCGCAGCTGGCAGAACGACCGCGCCAAGACCTATCGGCGCATCAACCACATTGACGACTGGCTGGGCACAGCGGTGAACGTGCAGGCCATGGTGTTCGGCAACCTGGGCGAGAGTTCGGGCACCGGCGTGGGCTTTACGCGCAACCCGGCCACGGGCGAGCATATCTTCTTCGGCGAGTACCTGATGAACGCGCAGGGCGAAGACGTGGTGAGCGGCATTCGCACGCCGCTGTCGATCTCAGAGCTGGAACGCGCCATGCCCAAGGTGTATGACCACCTGCGCGCCGTGACCTGGAAGATGGAAAAGCATTATCGCGACATGCAGGACTTTGAGTTCACCATCCAGGATGGCAAGCTCTACATGCTGCAGACGCGCAACGGCAAGCGCACCGGGCTGGCCGCCGTGCGCATCGCCATCGACATGGTGCGCGAGGGCCTCATCACACAGGACGAAGCGATCTTCCGCGTGGAGCCGAACCAGCTTTATGACTTCCTGGTTCCGCGGCTTGTTGAAAAGGGCGAGAAGATTGAAGTGCTGGCCACTGGCCTGCCGGCATCGCCCGGCGCGGCTGTGGGGCAGATCGTGTTCACGGCTGAGGATGCGGTCAAGTTCCACCAGAGCGGCGCTTACAAGAACATCATCCTGGTGCGCGGCGAGACTACGCCGGAAGACATTGCCGGCATGGAAGTCGCGTCCGGCATTCTGACCTCGCGCGGCGGCATGACCTCGCACGCGGCGGTTGTGACGCGCGGCATGGGCAAGTGCTGCGTGGCAGGCGCAGGCGACCTGAAGGTGAGCGAGGCAAACAAGGAACTGCGCGTGAAGGAGCACGTGTTCAAGCAGGGCGACTGGATTTCGCTGGACGGCACGACCGGCCGCGTGATCAAGGGCCAGCTGAAGACGCTGCCTGCGCAGCCGGACGATCCGGACCTGGTGAAGTTCATGAGCTGGGTCGATCCCGTACGGCGGCTGAGGATTCGCGCCAACGCCGACATTCCCCGCGACGCCAAGCAGGCGCGGCTGTTCGGGGCTGAAGGCATTGGCCTGTGCCGCACCGAGCATATGTTCTTTGCCGAGGACCGCATTGAGCACATGCGCACCATGATCCTGGCCGACAACGAGAAGGACCGCCGCGACGCGCTCAAAAAGCTGTTGCCGATGCAGCGCGCCGACTTTGTGGGCCTGTTCAAGTCGATGGAATCGCTGCCGGTGACCATCCGCCTGCTCGATCCGCCGCTGCACGAGTTCCTGCCCCAGCGCGAAGACTTGCTCGTCGAGATCTCGCACTTGGAAGACACGAAGCCACGCTCGCCCAAGCTCAAGGTGCTGCGGCCGCTGCTGGCGCGCGTGCAGGAGCTGCATGAGATGAATCCCATGCTGGGTTTGCGCGGCTGCCGGCTGGGCATCGCCTTCCCGGAGATCACCGAGATGCAGGTGCGGGCGATCTTCGAGGCCGCGGTCAGCATCAAGGCCAAGGGCGGCGATCCGCATCTGGAGATCATGGTTCCGCTCGTCGGCATGGTCGAGGAGATGCGCAACCAGACGGCAATTGTGCGCCGCGTGGCCGAGCAGGTGTTCAAGGAGAAGGGCAACACCGTGGACTACATGGTGGGCACCATGATTGAACTGCCACGCGCGGCCCTCACTGCCGACCAGATTGCCGAAGATGCCGAGTTCTTCAGCTTCGGGACCAATGACCTGACGCAGACCACCTTCGGCATCTCCCGCGACGACATCAACAACTTTTTGCCGGCGTACCTGAAGCACGGCATCTTCAAGCAGGACCCGTTTGCTACGCTCGATCAGGCAGGCGTGGGGCTACTGGTGAAGATGGCGACGGCGAAGGGACGCAACACGCGGCCGGACCTGAAGGTGGGCATCTGCGGCGAGCATGGCGGCGATCCGGAGTCGGTGAAGTTCTGCCACAAGATCGGGCTGAACTACGTCTCCTGCTCTCCGTTCCGGTTGCTGACGGCGCGGCTGGCGGCGGCGCAGGCGGCTCTTGAAGAGCGGGACAGCGGCATCGCACATACCAACAAATAAACCGCGCGGACTGGCGGGGGAATGCAACAGGGGCGTTCGCCGGGGCGAACGCCTTTGCTGCGTCTGGCGGCAAGCTGGCTCTTGAACCCGCTCTATCTCTCCATTGACCCCTCAAAACTCGCGTATCTCAGTTCTTGCCTCTCAACTCATGAGATGATGTTTCCACTGTTCCTCCACCCAAATCCACAAACACGCTTGTGCTCTTCTCTGCGTCCGCATGACACGAGGCCCCACCTATGCTGATCCGGCTGGCTTACGACATTCAATTCGAGATTCCGGCCGAGGTGGCGATGGTGGCGCTGCTCCATGTGCATCCCTCGCGCGCCGGCGACCTGCTGGAGCCGGATGAACTGCAAACGGAGCCCCGGCTTGCCGTGACGAGCTACCAGGACAGCTTTGGCAACCGCTGCGCGCGCTTTGTAGCCCAGCCGGGGTATTTGCGGCTGAGCAATCGGACGCTGATCCGCGACTCGGGGTTGATTGACGCGGCCAACTTTGCGGCGCGTGAGTGTGCGGTGGGCGAGCTGCCGGACGAGATTCTGCGCTACCTGATGAATAGCCGCTACTGCGAGGTGGACAGGTTCTCAAACATCGCCTACGAGCTGTTTGGTCACCTGGCGCCGGGTTGGGGCCGGGTGCAGGCGATCTGCGACTGGGTACACGGCAAGGTGGCGTTCAACTACCAGATGGCGCGGCCCACCAAGACCGCCATGGACGTGTATACGGAGCGGGTGGGCGTGTGCCGCGACTTTCAGCATCTGGCCATCACGTTTTGCCGGGCGATGAATATTCCGGCGCGCTATGCGACGGGGTACCTGGGCGACATTGGCGTGCCGGTGGTGCTGCCGATGGACTTCAGCGCGTGGTTTGAGGTGTGGCTGGAGGGCGCGTGGTGGACCTTTGACGCGCGCAACAACCAACCGCGGATGGGCCGGGTGCTGATGGCGACGGGTTTGGATGCGGCAGACGTGGCCATGACAACGTCTTTCGGACGCGCGGACCTGAAGCACTTCTTCGTGGTGGCGGAAGAAGAGAACCCCGGCGGCGCTTCGGGTATCGATCCGGCCCATCAGTAATTCGTGGTTTCCCACCCTTTCGCCAAAAAAAAGGCGAAAGGATGGGGCACGGGGCGTTGGAGTCGGGTTTTACGAGAGCGCGTGGTGAGTGCGCGTTATTTCGAGTCGCCGCCGGGGGCGTAGTAGCCTTCGCGGGTCACGACCTGGAAGTCGTCCTTGCTGGCCTTGAGGACGATCTTGTGGAAGCCGCCGTCGGTATCCACCTTGTCCGGCGTGTAGGTGAGCAGGTACTGGCCGCGGAGTTCCTCGGCGATCTGGCCGTAGATTTCGTCGAGATTGTCCTTCTTTTTGGCTTCGAAGAAGCGGCCGCCGGTGCGAACGGCGATCTTCTCCATGTTCTTCTTGCCGTCCTGGCCGTTGGCGCTGGAGTTGTCGGGGCCGCGGCGCTGGCCGCCTCCGCCGGGATAGCCGCCTCCACCACCGGGATAACCGCCGCCCCCGCCGGGATAGCCGCCGCCACCACCGCCCCCGGGATACCCTCCGCCGCCATGGTGGCCGCCCCCAGGAAAGCCGTTGGAGCCGCCGTTTTCCTGCTCGCCCTTGAAGAAAATGGTGTAGATGGTGACGTTGGCGTGCTCGGCGGCGTCGACGGCGTCGTTGAGGGTCTCCTTGCTGCCGCGGTCGCCACCGTCGGAGAAGACGATGAGCGCCTTGCGGCCGTCCTTGGACTCCATCAGGTCGTGGGAGGCGAGGTAGATGGCGTCGTAGAGCTGGGTTCCGCCGCGGGCGCGCGGCTGGCCGGAGCCGCGGTCGTCGCTGTCGCGGGTCTCCGGACCCTGGGTGGAGTCGTTGGAGGCGCGGGTGGGGCCCATGTCGTCGAGCTCGCGGTGGAGTTTTTCGCGCGAGGTGGTGAAGTCCTCGAGCAGCTCGACCTCGCGGTCAAAGTGGATGAGGAAGGCCTGGTCGGCGGCAGAGCCGGACTTGGGGTCGGCGGGGAGCATCTGGTCGACGAACTTTTCCGCGGCCTTGCGCTCGTTGTCCAGGGCGGCGGAGACGCTGCGGCTGGTGTCAACCAGCAGGCCAAGGCGGAAGGGCAGGTTGCTCTCGCGGGTGAAGCTCTTGATGGTCTGCGGGCGACCGTCTTCAGTTAGGGTGAAGTCGCTGACCTTGAGGCTGGTGACCAGAGCGCCGTGCTTGTCGCGGACGGTGACGGGGAGGATGACTTCGCGGGCCTGGATCTTGAGGGTCGCGGGCTGGTCGTGGTTAGGCTGCTGGGCCGGGCCTGCGACGGGCAGGCAGAGGACGGCGAAGAGGGCAAGCGCGAGAGAGGACGCAGATGGGATTCGCATGGCGATCAGAGGGCACACTCTTTCATCTGGTTAGACGGCGGAGTGGGCGCGGGGTTGCTCGGAGTGGCGAGCGGCGGCGTTTCAGGCGGCGTGGGCGGGGGGCACGGCTTTTTGCGGTTAGGGAGCGTTATGGCATTTTTCGGGATTGGGAGTGAATGAGCCCTGTCGGGCGCACCAAACAAAAAGCCTGCTGATTTAGCAGGCTTTAGCGGATATTGGCTGGTAGCGCTAACGGCTACCGAAAGATAGTCTAAGTTATTTATAATCAGTGGATTTGCTCTCTTGGATTTGTAAGTTGCCCATAAAGTTGCCCTGATTCCACGCGCCATGACTACACACTTCTCACTACGAGGGCATCAAGGCTTTCTCCGAGACAGACCAAACCGACGATCTGAAAGCGATTTCGGTGCCGACCCTTGTGACGCAGGGCGACGATGATCAAATTGTCCCCTACAAAGACGCCTCACTGCTGCAGGCGAAGTTGCTCAAGCATGGCACGCTCAAGATCTACCCCGACTTCCCTCACGGCATGATGACCACGAATGCCGACGTGATCAATGCGGACCTCCTGGCATTCATCCGAAGCTAAACCCCTGCGGGGTCGCATTACGCGGCCCCGTTCCCGCCGTTCGGTGCAAAACCGATCGTGCATCGTTGGGGAACCTGAGTCAAGCCACCCCCCTTGGTAGTCGGCTTGCTGGGAACGCATGTAACTCTGACAAAGACCCCACCCTCCATTTTGGCTTTCCTTAACTGACACCTTGGCCAAGCTCAACGGGTTCGACCCGGAACTCTATCTCCGCACTGTGCTGACGCAGATATCCGACCTCCGCGGTGCCATTGCGCCTTCTAAACGGCAACTGTGTCCTCATCAACTTGTCTCACTCAAGGGGGTCCTCATTAGTCCCCGGTAGTCTCATTGTTCAATTGAGCCTAGTCGGATCCCAAACCTCGACTCTCACTGAGTGGTGATCTCAGGATTCCCAGGCTTGATATTTCCGCAGTCGGACTTGACGAAGCGGCCGGTGGACTTGGTGGTTGAGTCGCTCGCTTTGCCCTTGTAGGTCATTTTCATGGTGACTGTACCCCGCATGTGCTGTGCATCGACAAGTTCAACCACGCTGTGCACGCTCGTCTGCATCTCCGGCTGGTTACACGAAATATCGACGACCATGCCATGGCTTGCGATGTTCTGAGTTACTTTGCAGCCTGGATGGGAGTTGGCCTTGACGCTCATTTCAATAAAACTCTTCTGCGTAAAGCAGTCGAGGGAGCGCACGGCGGTGGTGCCATCGTCGTTGAGGACCGTACTTTCCCATAGGCCTTCTTTGATGGGCAGGGTTTGGCCAAAGGTGCAAGCGGCAGCGCAGAGCATGAGGATACCAATCAGAATACGCATAGTGAGAAAAACCTCTTGGATGGTGCGTGTCGACAACGAGATTGAAGTTAGAATCCTTCGATAGTGTGAAGACGCTCGATCATTGCGGTCTCCGGCTAGCGCAGTTTGAACGAGTTCAACCCAGCGAGCCAACCGAACGAGCACATCTTGTGGACCGGTTTGGAGTTCGTCCCTTCAGTTGCAGTTAACTGTTTGTTGATTCATAGACAAGATTGACTTCTCCTTGATTCCAGGCTGAAAACGTCCATAGACGACGGCATAGGAGCCTGTGTCCACCCCATCCATGCCGGGGTTTCCCGTGATTGAAACAAGCAGGGTGCCGTCGGAGTTATAGAAGGTGCCCATACAACCTGATCAGAGGTCCGGGTGGATGACTGTGTTCATTCAGAGAAGGTGTGCGGCCCGGCAACCCATTACAAGCCCGCCTGCTTTGCTGCCAAGCCGCCGATGATGGGAAGCCTGAATGTTTTCCCCTGCGAGGCGCTGTACATCAGGAATGCCCACAGGCAGAAGCCGCCTAGCATCAGCAAAAGGTCAATCGGCGTCTGGATGAAAAAGAAGATCCCCTTGGTGACTGCGCTGAGTACCAATCCAACAACCATCCATGCGATCCAGAATCCGATCCACGCAATGTTGAAGAACAGGGACTGGAAGGCGTGGAAGCGCACAAATCGATCGCTCTTGTAGGGATCGATGACCAGAAACAGGATCGCGGTAATGATTCCGGCAACATAGGCCAGCGCTCCGGCGGTATTGATGCTCATGCCGGAGGACGCGGGCGCCACCGCACCGACCGCGGCTTGACTGGCTGATGCAACGCAGAAGGCGCAGCGGTCCGCTCCCTGGTTGAATGGCTTACCGCACGATGGACAAAAGTTCATTGCTGTTTCCTCTCATTTATCTCAGGTTTGAAGTTTGGGGGTGCTTTGGAGGTCGCGGGCCTCAGTCGCTCCAACTGACGCGATCAGAGTCTGGCAGCAAGCTGCTTCGCCAGGGGCTTGATAGCCTCAGTGCTGCAGGGGCACGACATATACATGATGCGGATCAGCTTGTCGCCCTTGCGCACCATCATCATGGAGTCCGCCTCCGCGAAGGCTTCGTCTCCAATGCCCTCAAGGGGCTGCTGGGCAGCGCTTC
>Ga0182030_10006606_pt1 | contig 24417 bp, 29 predicted proteins | sample 812S3MmetaG_FD_121299 | JGI IMG/M metagenome (GOLD analysis project Ga0182030, IMG submission 121299) | Permafrost microbial communities from Stordalen Mire, Sweden - 812S3M metaG (Illumina Assembly) | ecosystem: Environmental > Terrestrial > Soil > Wetlands > Permafrost | place: Sweden...
CTCACGACCAAGAATCTCACGACCAAGAATCTCACGACCAAGAATCTCACGACCAAGAATCTCACGATCAAGAATTTCACGACCACCACACGGTTCGTCCCGAGGCATCGGAGTCGGTCGGCCTGCGTCGAAGTTCGAGTCGCAGGATCATCGGGGGCGTGGCGAGTGGCATCGCGGAGCGCTTTGATATCGACGCCAACGTCGTTCGCGCGGTCTTCGTGATCCTGGCGTGCCTTTGGGGGTTCGGGGTCGCTGTGTATCTCGTGCTTTGGGTGCTTGTCCCCCGCGACGGCGACAAGAAGCCGCGCCTCAACGAAGAGGAGCCTTCGAGCGCCGACGAGAAGAAGATGTCCATCTGGCGCATGGTGCTGCTTCTCGCGGGCGCCCTGTGCGTGGGACTCATCTTCCTGGCGTTCTACACGAATGGTCCTCGCTGGGGAAGCGGCATCGGCTCGGCCTGGCTGATCTTGCTGGTCGTGCTCGCGGTGTTGTCCCTGCGCGGTCCGCGGCGCCGCTTCACGTTGGGGCGGCTCATCAGCGGACTCTTCCTGGTGGCCATGAGCTTGCTCATACTGGTGGGAGGAGGGTTCCTGGCGTTCCTCGCGATGACGGGCGTACCGATCGCCGGCGGCGTGGGCGACAGCGTGTACACGCCCACTTCAATCAGCCAGGTGCGCCACACCTATCGTCTCGCCTTCGGCGCCATGACCGTCGACCTTCGCCAGGTCCCGTTCGCCAGCCAGAGCGTAACGATAAGCGCCTCGGTGGCCGCGGGGGAGCTCACGATCCAAGTTCCGCCTGGCGTGGTGGTTGACATTACCGCTCACAGCGGGGTGAGGGACATCAACTATCCCCAAGGATTTTCCTACTTCGACGTGCCCACCAGGCGCGGGGTGCGCCAGGCGCACTTGAGACTCAACGCCGGCGTGGGCGTGGGGCAGATCCAACTGATCCGATCAGGACCTAATTCGGCCGAGTATTCGAACTGACGAGGCTGTCGCCTTACGACGACGAGACGCGAGTTTCTAGCGGAGTTCTCGACGCGAGGAAGGCGAAGTTGATGACCCTCTTGACACTGGGGAACGTGTCGAAGGTGTGCACACCCAGCTGGATGACGAGGGCAACTCCCATGGAGCAGAGGAAGGCGATGCCGATGTTGCCGTAGCGGAGCAATTCGGCCAACACCAGCATCGATGCGACGTAGGAGAACGAACCCTTGGTGACGCCGCGAAGGAACTGGGCGGACGCGTTGGCCCCCAACTCCTGGTGGGTGACGAACGCCATTACCAGGCTCATCATCGGAATGGCGGCCAGCAGTCCCGCAATGCTGGCTCCGAACCTGCCCGCCAGCGTGACGAGAAAGAGCGTAAAGCCGGCCGAGATCATGACGCGCAGGACGAGGCGATATCGCCCAGTTTCCTGGGGCGCCGCATCGCTGTAGGGCCACCAGTAGAGGGCCACCGCGTAGGCCGCTGCTGCGAGCACGCTGGCGATCAGCATGGAAAGGCTGACGAGGTGCAGGGCGCAGATTGTCACCAGGAATGAGCCGATGGCGCCGGAGAGGGCGAGCAGCGGGGAGATTCGAGGCGCCAATACCGCGTACACCCAGATGACCACGGCCTGCGCCGTGGCGCCGACCAGGATCGCGCCGGACATCGAACTCGCAAACGAGCTGCCGTGCTGGAGGGCAACCAGCCAGAGCAGGGGAAGACTCGTGAGGGGCAGACCAACCAGCAGGCCGCTGACGGCGTGGCCGAAACGGCGCTGGGCGAGTGTCCCGCCAACCACGATCAGAGGGGCGATGGCAACGCGGAGCAGCAAAAGAAACATGCCTCCAGAATACTTACCACTATGCCTAAAATGACTCGAATTATTGTCCGGGTAGTTGTCATATGCCTTCGTATCCATGGCAGAATATAGACAACACCTCATAGATGGAGGTTCAAAGAGCGGAGGACGAAAAGTGGACGATATTGACCGCACGCTGCTCATGGCTCTCGTTGGCGATGCTCGGTTGAGTTACCAGCAGTTGGCCGCCCAGGTGCACCTCAGCTCGAACAGCACCGCCGACCGGGTACGACGGCTTCGTCAGTCCGGAATCCTCGCCGGCTATCACGCTGAGCTCAATTTGGCCGTACTCGGCAACACCCTTCACTCGCTCACCGACGTGAAACTGAAGGAAGCGGTCGATCGGCGCGACTTCGAGCTCGACCTCAACAGCGTGCCCCAGGTGCTGGAGGCCGTCCACACGACCGGAGAACTTGACTATCAGTTGCGGATCGTGAGCAAGAGCACGAACGAACTCCAGTCCGTGGTTGATACGCTTCGCCAACTCGGGGCCCGCGATATTCAGAGTCGAATCGTGTTGGGGGAGATCAAGTACAACCCTGGTCGCCTGCTTTGAGGGTGTCGTTCGCCAATCGCGGTTAAGCAGTTGGAGAACGTCCCTGGAGTGGTGACCGCCGAGGTGAAATCCCTGATCACGGTGGGCGAATGATTGCCCGTGCCTGCGTTCGCCAGCTAGAGAGTGGGAGTGAAGACCACCGAGTCGACGGGCAACTCGTCACGACCTTCAGTCGTCAGGTGCCATACGGACTGGCGGCCCTTGACGGTCCAATTACGTGGCCCTCCCACGAGAGCCGTTTCCTCGTCGATTCCCAGGACCGTAATCGCGGGATCATGAGGCAAGAGGAACCGTGTGACGAGGTCGGGGACTTTGGCGGCAAAGAAGTCGAAGTGCGGTATGACCCGCAAGTGGGGCAGCAGGGCCAGTCCGTTGGTGCCCCCCTGGCGGGGATGGCGTAGGGAAGGTATCCACGACGTCATCGCCATGGCACCGGCGCTACAACCCGCGAGCGCGGCGCCGTCCTGCCACGCGTCCACAATTGCCTTCCAGACCGCGGTGTCGCGCAACGTGTCGGCGAGGAACCCCGGGTTCCCTCCAGAGAGGTAGATCAGACCGGCGCCGGCAACCTGCTCGGCGAAAGCGGCGCTCTCGGCGTCGGAGCGGTCGTTGACGGGAAGGATCACTGCCTCGACGCCAAGGCGCTTCGCCTGATCGATGCCGAGATTGTGCCACCGCTCAACGACTGAAGGCCCGTCGGGCACTGCGGCGGTTGCTAGTTGCACGTAGCGCGGAGGTCGGCCTTCTAGGAGTCCGGCTTCGATGTCGGCCATCTGGGGCAAGTACTCGCCGGAACCAACGAGCGCCAATGGGCCCGGACCTGGGGAATCAGTTATTGCGTCCTCCGCTTCATCGGATGCGTCCCCAGTGGTCGAACGATTCATGAGTCAACGATTCTCCACGGGCTTGGCGCAATTGCGAATGGCCATTATAGGTTCCAACGCCACGATCCCTTCCCGGGAACCATCTCTCCGGGTCCCGGGAAGGGATCGCTCATTTGCCACGCAGCCGTTCTCTAATCCGTCGAATCCAGCATTGCCCGCGAAGTCGCGAGCCTTGTGGGTCAGGTTTGCAACACCTAGACCCGTCACCTCGTTGTAGACATCCCCGGGGTTACTTGTGAAGAAGATGTTGTCGTCGCTGGTGCTCGCCTGCGAAAGAGTCGTGAATGGCGAGTTGCGCGACGGCGCGAAGGCGTAGATCGACGGATGCCAGAAGCGGTCCCGTTGTCGGAGGTACGAGTAGATGACGGCGGTGGAGCAGTTCACCTGCGGCGCCACGAAGCTCGTGCCGCCCCAGCCACCCTGGAGCACCGGCTGCGGTTCGCCGTCGGCGGTGGCGAAGGATGGCTCGTACACGGTCAAGAACGAAACGCGATGCGTACAGTCGTGTGATGCGGCGGTGAGCCCCCCGGGCGCGAGTGCGCGATGCCATGTTCCATCAGTTTCTTGAAGGTGGGGCTGTTAGTTTTGGCGCGGTGAAGCGCATCGGACTCATTGGCGGGCTGTCGTGGGAGTCGACACTCACCTATTACTCGATGTTCAACCGATTGACCGCTCGAGTCTCCGATCCGTGGGTTCAGCCCAAGCTCCTGATCGACTCGCTCAATTTCAAGGAGATTGTGGACTTTCAAAACGCCGGCGACTGGCAGGGCTCCGGACGGGTCTTGGCCGACTCGGCTCGTCGCCTCGAAGCTGGCGGCGCCAGCGTGCTGGGGATTGGCGCGAACACGATGCACGTGAACTACGAGGACGTGGTGCGTGCGGTGTCCGTTCCGGTGGTAGACATTCGCGACGCCATCGTGACGCGTCTCCACGAGATGAAGGCGACGTCGCTCTCGCTGCTCGGCACTAAGTATCTGATGGAGAGCGACTTTTACTCGGCGCATCTTGAGAGCCGGGGCATCACGGTCGTCAGGCCCATGGCGCACGAGGTCCAAGAAGTGCAGGACATTATCTTCGACGAATTGACGCAGGGGATCGTGAGTGATCGCTCGAGGCACCGATTCCTGGAGATCGCGGATGGCTGCCGCGAGCGCGGCGGCACTGTGGTGGGTCTCTGCTGTACCGAATTCGGGATGTTCGTCAACGAGACGAGCGCGCCGTGGGAGTTCATCGACTCAACCGACGCTCATGTGAGGGCGCTGCTGGCGCTCTGACCGTTGCTCGCCGATCAGGTGGGCGTTACGTCGAGCAGCGAGAGATTCTCTCGTACGTCCAGAAGATGGTGCTCACACTCGTGCAGCGCCTGAGCGCCTGCCCAAAGTATGGTCACCTTCCTCGGTGTCACGGGGCTGAAGAAGAACTCACGCTGCTCGTACGTCGGCGGGAGGGATCGAATGGTCCTCACGAAGAGCTGCGACGAGACAGTCAGCTCCTTGATCACGTCGCTCGCGGAGTCGAGCGCGTAGAAACCGAGTGCCACTCGCTCATTGCGATGGATCGGTGTCCCCGTGGGCTCGTCGATTATGGACGCCGTGATGATCCGCTCTCGAATGGAGATCAACACGTCGCGCAGGTGAGCTCCGTATTCAAGGATTGACCATCGCTCGAGTGATGGACGAACGCAGGACCGCGAACCCGCCTCTTTGATGGTCTCGACGAAGGCATCGGTCGAGGTGCCTAGTCGTTCTGAAATCTCGTTCGCCGACACGCCATCCCACTCGAAGCCGCATTGTTCGCATGACTCGCCCGATGCCACGTTGCCAATGTAGCGGCGCCGCTCGCGCGAGCACCATGGGTTACGCGCGCGGAGGCTTGATCGCGTGCGCTCTTCCAGGTCGGAGCGACGCACGCGAGTTACCTTGGAGACATGACAGTCGTGCCAGAGACGCAGCCTCCGATCATCACTCCTCGCCTCGTACTGCATCACGTCCCTGCGACGCGACTCATCAGTCTCTTCGAAGACCCGGAGAACGATGAGATCTACGAAGGGTGCCTCTACAACAATCCCCATCGCGTCCTGATGGACGACGACAGCGGTCCGCTTCACTGGCGCGTTCCCCAAGTGAAGGAAGACGCAGCCCGAAACAAGTGGTTCGTTCGTTGGGTCGTAGAGAGAGTGAGTGAGGAGATCGTGGGCAGCATCAGCTTCCACGGTGCGCCTGATTCTCGGGGGATGATCGAGATCGGCCTCGGGGTCCATCACGACTTTCGTGGGCGCGGATATGCGCGCGAGGCGCTCATCGGAATGTGGAGTTGGGCGTGCGAGCAAGCGGGCGTGAACGTGCTCCGCTACACGGTCAGTTCCACGAACCTGGCCTCCACGAAGCTCATCGCCGGGTTCGCCTTCGCTCACGTGGGTGTTCAGATCGACGATAGGGACGGTCCCGAAGAGATCTACGAGATGTCGGCGCAGGGGTTTCGAGACCGCTACGCGACTCGCTGGCAAGTTGAGTCAACCACGATCGCAGCTGATTCGCCGGTCAACTAGACGCGGCGGACTCTTGCGCCCGAGGCTGGAGACGGCAAGCTGCTTATACTTTCTGGCATGTTGACGCTCAACGACGAGGCTCGTCGCGCACTTTGTGCGGGACGTCTGGCGCACCTCACGACGATCAACGCCGACGGGAGCCCCCAGGTCAGCGTGGTCTGGACGGGGCTTGATGGCAACGACATCGTGATAGGTCACCTGATGCACGGCCGCAAAGTCGAGAATATTGCGAGGGACCCCCGCGTGGCGCTCACCGTCGAGGCCGAGGGAGCCAACTCCGTCGGCATGGGCAACTATCTGATCGTGTACGGCACGGCCCGTCTGGTTGACGGTGGTGCACCGCAACTGCTCCAGCGACTGGCTGAGGTCTACCTCGGTCCTGGCGTGACGTTTCCCCCCATGGAGAACCCGCCTCCAGGACACGTCATCCACGTCACGCCCGAGCGTCTGGGCGGTGTCGGGCCCTGGCTGGCTTAGGGAAGTGGCATCGTTCAGGTTGGGGCTTTCTTGCACCGGTCTGGCACGACGTGCGTCACGTGTGAGTCCGGTTCTTTGACCGATGGGCGTCTCTCTACCCGAGCCGTCTGACTTCTTTGACTCGCGGACTCACCTGTTTGAGGGGTACCTCGACTACTTGCGCGCGCGGATCGTGGAGAAGGTATCGCAACTACCAGAGAGTGAACGGCGCTCCAGTCGACTCGCGTCCGGGTGGACTCCCATGGAATTGATCAAGCACCTGACCTTCGTGGAGATGCGATGGCTCGAATGGGGCTTCGAAGGTCGCGACGTCGATGATCCCTGGGGGGATCGCCGCGACGATCGTTGGCACGTGGATCAGTCGGAGACCTTCTCTGAGTTGGCAGCCGCGCTAGCGGCCCGAGCGCAGAGGAGCCGCGACATCATCGAACGTCACGAGCTGACGGAGATCGCCAGGCCGGGGCCCCGATGGGGCGGGCGTGACCCCGCGTCCTTGGAGCGGATCCTCTTTCACCTGCTCCAGGAGTACGCCCGCCACCTCGGTCACCTCGACATCGTCTGCGAGCTTTTTGACGACTCGACGGGAGAATGAACTCGAACCGGCGGTGACGTCGGCCGCCCAAGCGGTTACTTCTTCCTGGCGTCGCGCAGCTTGAAGAGGTTGCCCAGGTGCGTGTACTTGAAGCCGTTGTCGTACTTCAGTCCGTAGCCGGCGAAGCGGTCGAAACCCACGTGGCTGATCCATATGATGCCGATGGCGAGGACGAGGGCATGTTCATAGTGCCACCCGTAGAGGATGGTGAGTGACGGGAGCAGGTACGTGTGTCCTGCGTTGTAGAGGAAGGCGCCGACGGACGTGCTGCGCAGGTAGCCGAGCATGAAGATGTCCGGGACGAAGAGCAGTACCGGGAAGATCCACCACCGTTGATGGGTGAGGCGAAAGAGCAGTATCGACGCGACGAAGAGCACGGCGCCATCGAGGCGAAGCCATCGTCGCGGCTTACCCGTTACGTGCGTTGGTTCCACTGACCAAACCTATTGGTTGGACCGTCGTGCGGTGGGTATTGGCTTGAAGAATTTTGACCGTGACCCGGGCGAGGAAGACTGCGTGCCCACTGAGCTGGTGGACCAACGGGCGTTCGCGGCCCGCAGACCTAGGATGCGTCCATCATGATCAGGCGGCGACGGTGACTCTGGTCCGGATGAAGGCTCCCCAGCTCGGTTGCGGACTGGTGGCCATCCTGGTCGTGTCCATCGAGGCTCTCTTTTTTTCCTTTGGTGCGCCACGTGCGTCGGCCGCTCCGATGCTGGGTCAGGTCGTCACGGTGGAGGCTTCCGCGTCGACGTCGGAGGTGGCCGTGCTTCGGACGTGGCGACTCGCCGCGGATGGCCGTTACGTGCAGGTGTCGGGGCCCTTCATCGCCTTCATCGGCGTGCACGGTGTGGGACCGACGAGGGAAGGGGAGCAACGAACTCCCAGCGGGGTGTTCACCCTGACCCAGGCCTTCGGCAATGAAGCGAACAACGGTACGAGGCTGCCGTACTTCAGGGCGGGTCCGGACGATTGGTGGGACGAGGACCCCAGCTCCGCGCACTACAACCGTCACGTGAGGAGTCGGTACTCACCCGGGGCCAAGTCCGAGAATCTCTACTACTCGGGTGCCGCGTACGCGCACGCGGTCGTTATCAACTACAACACGAATCCCGTCGTGAAGGGCGCCGGATCGGGATTCTTCCTCCACGTGAGCGACGGAGTGCCGACCCAGGGATGCGTGGCGATTGCGGCCGACGAATTGAACGTGGTCATGCGTTGGCTCACTCCGGCTGAGCATCCGGTCATCAGCATCGGGGTGGGCGCCTTGGCGTTGGCACCGGTGCGAGGTACCCAGTAGGGGGCCACTCGTTGTCGAGGTCGCGGCGACGACCCGACGAAATCTAGGCTGCTGGGCGTGAAGAGAATGTCAGGGCCCCTGTTCGTTGCGATCGCATCGATCGCACTGGTCGTCCCGCGGGGGAGGGCGATGAGGACACGCCGCAGGGGTCGGTCAGAGGATGGTGCCGTCTCGGGCCGCGCACGGCCCGTGCACGTCCGCGAAGACGCTCAGGACCCGACCTGTCGAAGCCGAGGTTCGCGCAGATCTCTTGGTTCGATCGGTAGCGCGTGGTCGATTGGTTCAATCGGTTCGTTCTGTTCAATCGGATCGATTGGGAGCTCCTTTAGCATTGGCTCGATCGGCAGCTCCTGCTCCATCGGGTCGATCGGATCCTTCGCCAGTGTTGCGTCGGTAGCGTCGGCTGGTTCGTTCTTCTGCGTCGCCGGTTTGTTCTCCCGCTTCTCCTCCTGTTCCGCGCATCGCAAGGATGAAGGGACTTCACCTTCGCCAAAAGGTGCCGAGTAGGACAAAATATCGCTTGTACGGCGTTCGATGGCTCGGATCTCGGTCCACGAAGAACACTGGGAAATCGACGTCTTGTAGTGGTCGACACGGTATACTACTATTTCTATAGAAAACCTTGCAGTCGCAAGAAGGACACCCCGTGCACATTGATATCTACCTCGTCTTGGGCAGCGCCGTGATCGGGTTCCTGGTCGGGATGACCGGACTCGGCGGCGGTGCGCTCATGACGCCGATGCTCGTGTTGATCTTCGGCATCGCACCCTCAGCGGCCATCTCCTCCGATCTCGTGGCGGCGCTCTTCATGAAGCCATTCGGAGTGGCGATCCATTGGAAGCGAAAGACCGTCCAGTCCAAGATCGTCAAGCTGCTCTGCATCGGCAGCGTGCCCTCGGCGTTTCTGGGTACCTACGTGATGCACCTCATGGGCGACAGCGCGACGGCAGAGCGAAATCTTGAGATACTGCTCGGAGCGGCGCTGATCTTTGGTGCAGTGGCGATGATCGTGCGGTCATTCATGCCGGTTCGAAGTGCCGCGGCGAAAAAACCACTGAAGATTCGACCATGGCCCACGATCGCGGTGGGCGTCGTCGGTGGGTTCATGGTCGGACTCACCTCGGTCGGCGCCGGCTCGATAATCCTCGTGATGCTCGTCATGATCTATCCGAACCTGAAAAACCATCAATTGGTGGGCACCGACTTGGCTCAGTCGATCCCCCTCACCATGGCGGCCACCGCTGGGACGCTGCTCTTCGGTCACGTGGAGTTCGCCCTCACGACGTCGATCATCATCGGCAGCGTTCCCGCCGTGGTGGTGGGATCGCTCATCTCGTCCAAGGGCACGTTCTCGGCGATGCGGCCCTTCATTGCGGGGGTCGTCCTTCTGAGCGGGCTCAAGTACGTGGGTCTGCCCATTCCAGCCCTCGGTGCCGCGGCCCTCGTGGTCACTGCTTTTGTTGTCGTCATGACGGTGCGCGCAGCGCGTTCGAAGGACGCCGAGGCGCCACTTATTGACTCGTCAGTGCTGGTCGAACCGAGCTTGCCGACTCTTACGTCAGCTGCCGCGATCGAGGGCTGAACCGCGCGACTCCCGCTGTCACCTCTTGGGGGTCACGACGCCGAAGTGGATTAACGAGTCGGCCATCGACACCGTCATCTCTTGAAGGTCGCGAGGAGCGAGGCCCAGTACGGTTCGAATTTTCGTGTTGTCGACCTCGAGCGGTCGACCTATCTCCGACAGGACCATGCGGACCTGCTTGTCCCATACGGCGAAGATTGGCATCAGGAAGCCCGGCAACTTCGCGGTCGGTATCTTGAAGCCCTGTCCCTTGAAGTGTTCCGACAGGATGATCGCGACGTCCCTCACCGAATGGCTCTCGATGCAGCAGAGGAATCGCTGACCTGACGCCTGCGCGCTGGTCATGGCTTTCACGTGCGCCGTCGCCACGTCGCGGACGTCTATTGCGGCGATGCGAAGGTCCGGAAGCGCGGGAATCGCCCGATTCATCAACTTGATGACCAGTTCCGCCGACAGGCTCCACTCCTTGGAGAGGAGAGGCCCGAGCACCAGGCCCGGGTTGATCACCACGAGGTCCATCGTCGAGTCGGCGCCGAGCGAGGCCACGTACTCCCAGGCGGCTCGTTCGGCCTGGGTCTTTGACTTGTCGTAGGCGCTCAACGTGCGACTCTGCACGTTCGACCAATCCGACTCGCTCAAGACGTGGTCGCGGTCCTGACCGTGGGCCACTGCCGAAATCGACGAGGTCAGCACTACGCGTTCGACGCCGGCGGCGTTTGCGGCGCGCAGCACGCGCAGCGCCCCTTCGCGGGCGGGAGCGATGAGATCATTTTCATCCTTGGGGGTCTCCGACGGGAAGGGACTCGCGAGGTGGAGCACGAAGCGACAGCCCTCCATCGCGTCGTCCCAGCCCTCATCCGAGCGAAGTTCTGCTACCACGATCTCGAAGTCGTTGCTCAGACGTTGTTGCGCAACCGGTGATAGGTGACGAGCGAGGATGGTGGCAACCTCCTCGGTGCGCCCGGCGCGTCGTGCCGTGCCGCGCACCTGATAGCCCTCTTCGAGGAGTTGCAGGATGCAGTGCTGGGCAATGAACCCGGTAGCGCCGGTGACGAGTACTTTGTCGGCCATAGCGTCTCTCGATCAGTCGCGGACTGAACCGAGGCTAGTTACTCGCCGATCCATTCGGCCTTCCTAGCCCCTGATGGCGTCGATGATGCGCTGGCGCGTGTCTTCGCGTGGCCACCCGCCCAGGATCATGGTCGTGAGGCACGTGTGGCGCCAGTCGCGCTCGATCTCCTCGACGATCTTGTCGGCGGGGCCGATCAACGCGACGTCCTCGACCATCTTCGTGGGTACCATGGCGGCTGCCGCGTCACGCTGGCCCGCGAGATAGGCGTCCTGGATGGCCTCGCACTCCTCGCGCCAGCCCATGCGCACGAAGACGTCGTGGTGGAAGTTCGCGCCTTTAGCACCCATGCCTCCGATATACAGCGCGAGGACCGGCTTCAAGAACGACGCGGCCGCTTCGACGTCGTCGTGCTCGATGAGCCATACGGTGCACGCCACCTCGAAGTCGTTATCCGCTGTGCGTGCCGCGTCGCGCCCAAAACCTTCGGCCAGGGCGTCACGGTAGAAGCGGTCGGATTTGGGCGAGAACCATAACGGCAGCCAACCATCACCGATCTCGGCGGCCAGCGCCACGTTCCTGGGTCCTTCCGCCGCCAGGAGGATCGGGATGCTCTTTCGAATCGGATGGATCGTGGACTTGAGGGCCTTGCCCAACCCCGAGCCGGAGCGGAGCGGCAGTTGGTAGTGGCGTCCTTCGTAGGAGACGGGCACCTCGCGGGCGATCACCTTGCGCATGATGTCGACGTACTCGCGCGTGCGCTCCAAGGGCCGAGGGTACGGCTGGCCGTACCAGCCCTCGACGACCTGGGGGCCCGAAGCGCCGATACCGAGCAGCACCCTGCCCCCCGAGAGGTGGTCGAGCGTCATGGCGGCCATGGCGAGGGCCGTGGGGGTGCGTGCCGACATCTGACAGATGGACGTGCCGAGCTTGATGGAGGTGGTCCTCGCACCCCACCACGCCAAGGGTGTCAGGGCGTCGGAGCCGTAGGCCTCGGCCGTCCAGAAGCTGTCGAGGCCCAGCTCTTCCGCCTCGACGAGTTGCTGCTCAACTCCGTTGGGCGGACCTGTCGACCAGTAGCCCGCGCTAATGCCAACCTTCATTCTTCACCTTTCATCCGTGCTTCGAATCATTGCAGCCACTCGGCTGTCGGGCCTGTCGGGCATGGGAGAGCTCCGGGTTGTCGACGAATCCATCGAAGGTTTTCGCCCTGGGCGAAGGGCAAAGGCCAGTTTTCAGTCCCGACACACTTGCCTTGACGAGCGGAACGAGACATGTTATATTTACCTAGGTAACTAGTGAAATAGAGGCATGATGATTGAGTTCTATTTGGACACTCGTTCCGGTGTTGTTCCCTACCTCCAGTTGGTTCAGCAGGTTCGTCGAGCTCAGAAGCTGGGGCTGTTGCGCGAAGGCGACCAATTGCCAACGGTGAAGGAGGTCGTCGCTCGGATCGCCATCAATCCGAACACCGTGCAGAAGGCTTACCGGGAACTCGAGCACGAGGGTCTGGTATCGGCTCGTCCGGGCGTCGGTACCTTCGTGACCCAGACCCTCAGCGACGAGGCCCTCACATCGCATGTTCCACTTCGCCAGGAGCTCAAGCATTGGCTGTCGCTCGCCCACGACGCGGGGCTTGACGACGAGAGCATCGAGGCCCTCTTCAAGGAGTGCTTTCGGTCGTCCTCCATGGCGGTAATAGCGTGACCGCCTTGCTGGAGGCCGAAGGACTTGGAAAGCGCTACGGACGGCGTTGGGCCCTGAGCGACTGCTCCGTCAGCATCCCCGCGGGCCACGTCGTGGGACTGGTGGGCCCCAACGGAGCGGGAAAGTCGACGCTGCTCAACCTCGGCGTCGGACTCCTAACACCCACGTCGGGTTCGATCATGGTGCTCGGTGGTGAGCCGGCGCACGACGAAGCCCAGCTCGGGCGAGTCGGCTTCGTGGCCCAGGACCCCCCGACCTACTCCGGACTCTCGGTGGCTGACCATCTCAAGCTCGGCGCCCGCATGAACCCCACCTGGGACAACGAGCTGGCGCTGAGCCGAATACGCCAGCTGGGCCTCGACCTCACTCAGAAGGCCGGGAAGCTCTCCGGCGGGCAGCGGGCCCAACTCGCCCTGACTTTGGCGATCGCCAAGCGGCCGGAGGTCCTCATCCTTGACGAGCCGGTCGCCAGCCTCGATCCCCTCGCCCGTCGTGAATTCCTCCAGATCCTCATGGAGACCGTCGCCGAGCACCAGGTAAGTGTGGTGCTCTCCTCGCATCTCGTGGCCGACATCGAGCGCGTGTGTGACTACCTGATCGTGTTGATCGCCTCGCGGGTCCAGCTGACCGGAGAGCTCGACGAACTGCTCGCGACACACCACCGCCTGATCGGTCCGCGCTGTGACCCCGCCTCATTGCCCGAGAACCAGTACATGGTCGAGGCGAGCCACACCGATCGCCAGAGCACGCTGCTCGTGCGTACCGACGGCCCGATCCTCGATCCAGCGTGGACCATCGAACAGGTGAGCCTCGAGGACCTGGTGCTGGCGTATATGGGTCAGGGCAAGAGTCAACTCTCTGGCTACGTCAATGAAACAGGGGATCCGCGATGACCTGGCTCGTGTGGCGACGGTTCCGACTCCAGGCATACGTCGCGGCAGGTCTGCTCATCGCGGTGGCGATCGCGTTTCTTGTCACCGGGCCGCACCTCGCCCACGTGTACGACTCGGTCGTTCGCACCTGCCAGACGCACGGCGACTGCGAGTCGGTGACCCAGAGCTTCCTCACTCGGGAGCATCTGTTGCGCGACTTCACGTTGGTCATGATCCTAGTGCCCGCGCTCGTGGGTATCTTCTGGGGAGCGCCGCTGGTCGCGCGGGAGATGGAGAGTGGAACGTTCCGCCTCGCTTGGACTCAGAGCGTCTCTCGCTCACGCTGGATTGCGACGAAGCTCGCAGTCGTCGGCCTCGCGTGCGTCGTGGTCACCGGCCTCTTCAGCCTCATGGTGACCTGGTGGGCGAGTCCCTTCGACGCGATCAACGACTTTCCCTTCTCCACGTTCGACCTCCGCGACATCGTCCCCATGGGATACGCCGCTTTCGCTTTCGCTCTCGGCGTCACGGCGGGGGCCGTGATTCGCCGCACGTTGCCGGCCATGGCCGCGACACTCGTGGCGTACGCGGGGGTCCGCGTGGCCTTCACCCAGTGGGTGAGGCCACGGCTCTTGAGCCCCCTTCACTTCGCAGGACTGTTCAGCCCCTTCTCCTTTAATGGGTCGACCGCGATTCCAGGGAAAGGGCAGTCGGGCGATTGGATCACCTCGGAGACCACGTACAACGCTCAGGGTGACGTGATCGGGCACGATGGCGGGATCGGATCAAGCGGTGGTGTGCTCTTCCACCCGGCGGCCAATGGTAGTGGCCGAGTGGTCTTTCAAGGTGTCGGTGAATGCCCCAACAGGTTCCCGAATCTTCAGGGAGGTGCCAACCGGAGTAATCATGTAAACAGCGCTATGCAGGAAGCAATCAACAAGTGCATCGCCAGTTTCCATCTGCGCGACGCGCTGACGTACCAACCGGCGAGCCGCTATTGGACCTTTCAGTGGTACGAGATGACCATATACATCGTGCTCGCGCTCTTGTTGGCGGGCTTCAGTTGGTGGTGGGTTCGTCGCCGGCTCTCCTAGGCGACGCTACTGAGGCAAACGCAGGTCCATGATCAGCACGCTGCCCGTACCGGTGGCGACGACCTTACCGCTGGCGTCGACGATCTCGGCGGTGGCGAACGCCACGCGACGGCCCGGCTTGGTGACCGTGCCGGTGGCGAGCAATTTTGTACCGTCGGCCGTCACTGGTCGCAAGTAATTGACCGTGAGGTCGATGGAGGTGTACGCCACACCCGCTTCGAGGAGTGAGTGAACGGCGCAACCTATGACCGTGTCGGCCAGCGTGCACACGAGGCCGCCGTGGACCGTGCCGATGGGGTTGTAGAGGGATTCGTCGGGCGTACAACCAAAGACAACCCTCCCCTCGCCGACCTCCTCGATGCTGAACTCCATCAGCTTGGCGATAGGCGCCGCGGGGAGTTGGCCATCGCGTACTGCTTCAAGGAAGTCGCGACCGCTCATGGTCCGTCCGAGCGAGGCGGTCGTCATCGGGTCGTGCCAGGAGACCGTCTTTTCGCGGGCGGCGCCAACCTGGTCGGGGACGGGTTCCGCGGTGGCCATTCTTATTGACGCATCGCTTCACCGGTGGAACTGGCGGTACTGGGTGCGACGGCGGTGACGTCGGGGCGGTCCCCGGCGAGAAAGCAGCAGGTCAGGCCCGAGACCGCCGCCATGGACGCGCTGAAGAACCAGAGGTGGCGAAAATGGGCGAGGGCGTCAGGAACGCTGTGGGGTGTTCCGAGGATGACGACCAGCATCGCGATGCCGATGGCGCCACCGATCTGGCGCGCCGTCTGGTTTACGGCGCTGCCGACGGCGTAACGCTCCGCCTTGAGGCTTGAGACCGCCGTGGCCGAGAGCACGGGGAACGTAAGGCCGATGCCGAGGCCCAAGACCAGCGTCGCCGGCAACCAGCACGTGAGGTACTCAGGGCGAAGCCCCACTCGCAGCGCGAACATGAGCAGACCCAGGGTGAAGATTGCGGTACCGGTCAAGAGCACCGGGCGAGACCCGATCCTGGCCGCCAGTCGTCCCGCAGGACCGGCGACCGAGGCGACCACCAAGGGCCCCGGTGTCACGGCGAGACCGGCCCAGATAATCCGGTAGTGCCACACGCCCGTGAGAAAGAGGATGTTGCCGAGCAGCATCGCGAAGAAGCCCATTGCGTAGAGCAGCGTCGCGACATTCGTGACGCTGAAGGAACGCGCGCGAAAGAGTGTGAGGTCGAGCACGGGCTCGGGGTGTCGGCGGCAACGGGTGAGGAACGCGACTCCCACCAGCACCGAGGCGACCAACGTGATGATGACGCGGCCACTCGACCAGCCCCAGCTTGGTCCTTGCGTGATGGCCAGGACCAAGCTCGCAAGCGCCACTGAAATGAGGCCGGCGCCGAGGTAATCGGGCGGCGGGTGGTGAGGATTGACGACATTCTCACCCAGGACCCGACGTCCCATGAGATAGGCGAACGCCCCCACGGGGAGGTTCACGAGGAAGACCCATCGCCACCCACCGATGGTCACGAGGGTCGCACCCAACGTGGGCCCGGTGGCAACGGCGAGCGCGCCGATGCCGCCCCAGAGCGAGACGATCTGGGTGCGACGTTCGCGCGGGTAGGTCGCGAGCAGGAGGCTGAGCGACGCGGGAAGCATCGCCGCCGCCCCCGAACCCTGGATGACCCGTCCGGCGATGAGGAAGGAGACCGATGGCGCCATCGCGCATAGCGCCGAGCCGAGGCAGAAGACGCCGAGCCCCAAATTGAACACCCGGCGACTTCCGATGCGGTCGGCCGTGCGCCCGGCGATCACGAGCAGCGAGCCGTAGGTGATCGAGTAGGCCGTGATGACCCAGGCGAGGGCGGCGGTGGTGTCACCGGAGAAATTTCTTTCGAGCGCCGGGAAGGCGATGTTCACGATGGAGAGGTCGAGGGAACCCATGAAGGCACCCAGGGACGTCACGACGAACACGAGGGTTCTTAGGCGGGCGGCCTTGGATCTCACGTCGGGCTCTCGAGTAAGTTCTGTCACGAAACGTACCGTAGCAGAGTGCATCGTGTGATGCAACTGACTAGAGTGGAAACATGGAACGCAAGAGTTTTTCGGAAATGGACTGTTCGGTGGCGCAATGCCTCGAGATCGTTGGTGAATGGTGGACCATGCTCATCGTTCGAGACGCTTTCCTTGGTGTGACCCGCTTCGACGTCTTCCAGCAGCGCCTGGGCATTGCCCGCAACGTGCTGCAGTTGCGTCTCGAGCGTCTGGTGAAGGCTGGCGTCTTCGAGAGGGTGGCCTACAGCGAGCACCCTCCACGCTTCGACTATCGCCTGACACCCAAGGGCCGCGACCTCTGGCCCGTGATGAACGCCATGCGCCAGTGGGGCGATCGGTACGCGGCCCCGAACGGGCCACCAATCCGCCTCGTGCACCGTAGTTGTGGGCACGAGGCGCTGGGAACGGTGGTCTGCAGTGAGTGCGGTCAGTCGATGAATGCTCAGAACGTGCAGGCGGTCGCCGGTGAAGGTAGGACCCAACTGAGAAGGAAGAGCGACGTCGCCCGAAGCTAGGGGCTGCGATGTTGTTCGTCGTGATGAGCGCTGAGAATCACCGTGGATCTTCTCGCACGGGTACACGGTCGTCAGGCTGACCGTATGGGTTATCAGAATCGTGAACGTCTAGCATCGTGGGCTGTGAGCGTTGCTTCACCACTCTCCACCAGCCGACTTGCGCGGCTCCATGACGTGCTGGAAGTTCACGTGGCTCGCGGCGCTACGCCCGGCCTCGTGTCGGTAATCGCGCGACGCGGTGACGTTCACGTTGACGTCATTGGACGTTCCGCTCTCCAAGGCGGACACGAACTCAAAGAGGACGCCATTTTTCGAATCTCCTCGATGACCAAGCCCATAACGGCCGCGGCGACGCTGATACTCATCGAGGAATGTGTACTTCGCCTGGATGACTCGGTGGACGAGCTTCTTCCCGAACTGGGCGATCGCCGAGTCGTACGACGGATCGACGGTCCAGTGGACGACACGGTGGCTGCGGTTCGCCCGATCACCGTGCGTGACCTGCTGACTTTTCGCATGGGATTCGGCGCCTACTTCGGACCGTGCCCCGTCAACGACGCCGCGTCGCCCTTGGCGCTCAGCGTCGGTCCGCCGCAGCCGTCGATTGCGCCTGAATCAAATGAGTGGATGCGGCGATTGTCGACGCTTCCCCTCATGTGCCAGCCCGGTGAGCGATGGCTGTACCACACCGGCGCCGATGTCTTGGGGGTACTCATTGCTCGCGCCACCGGGGTGCCGTTCGCCGGGTTTCTCCGCGAGCGGATATTTGAGCCGCTGGGCATGAAGGACACGGGCTTCTTCACGCCGGTCAACGACGTGCATCGACTCGTCACGAGCTACAGCACCGATTTCACGACAGGTGAACTCAGCGTCTACGACGAACCTTCGGGACAGTGGAGCATCATGCCCGCATTCCCCTCAGGGGGTGCCGGGCTGGTGTCCACGGCGAGTGACTTCCTCGCCTTCGCCGAGATGATGCTACGAGGTGGGGCGCCGTTGCTCTCGCGGCCTTCGGTCGAAACGATGACGACGGACCAGCTGACCCCGGCACAGAAGGCGGTATCCGGGTTCTTCCCCGACGACTTTGACGCCAGAGGATGGGGATTTGGTGTCGGCGTCGTCACGCGGCGCGATTCCCCGAACGCGCCCGTGGGTCAGTATGGCTGGAACGGGGGCATGGGCACGATATGGAATAACGATCCCTCCGAAGCGATGGTTACCTTGCTCTTGACCCACGCCTCGTGGACGTCGCCACGTCCTCCCGCTCTCGTGAGCGACTTCCTGACCGGGGCCTACGCCGCGATTACCGACTGATGTCCCCAGGCGCTCGTTGAAATCCATCGAGTAGCGTCCATCTTGAATTCGTCTTCTTGGGCGAAGGGTAACGAGGAGCGTGCCGCATGACGGACGATCAGCCACACTTTGGCGAGACCGGTAGCCCGCAATTCCCCATCACCACGGCGTTGGTGTTCCCGGACAGGCAGGTCGAGCGCAGCCTCGGAATGGTGTTCGGCGTGGTCGTGCGTTCGATGGGTTTGGCCAAGGGCATCTCCGCCGGCTTCAAGGCGCTGGCGGGGGGCGAAGTCAAGCAGTACACCCGCCTGGTCGAAGACAGCCGTCGCCACGCGCTGGACCGGATGATCGAGAACGCTCAGCTTCTGGGCGCGCAGGGCATCGTGTCGATGAGATTCGACTCATCGGAGATGGGTCAGGGTCTCACCGAAATCGTCGCCTACGGCACCGCCGTCACGTTGAGTGACCCCGCGTAGCTGAGCATGGGAATAGTTGTTGGCCTCGGTGTCGTCGTCGTTATCGGGTGCTTCATCGCCAGCTTCTTCGTGCGCCGTCACGGCGAAGCGCAGAAACCGCAGCCAAACTGGCGACGCACTGACGAGGTGTTCAACGATCCGTCGACCGGTCGCGTGATGAGGGTGTGGCTCGACCAGGCGGATGAACGGCACTACATTCTCGAGTCGAACCGTCCGAGTACCTGAACGCTCGCGAGGTCCAGTTGGAGCGGCATGGATTAACCAACCTTGGCTTGGTCGGACGGCAATGTGGCCGTCGACATCGTTAACCCTTACCTCACCTCGAGCGCGTGGCTCGCGAGGCAGTCCCGGCTGACGTTGTCGGCCGCGCATACGTCGCAGAGCAGAATGAGCTTTCGGCACTCGAGGTTCGCGCAGTTGTGGAACTTGCTCGTGGGAGCGGCGCATCGCTCGCACGTACCCAGCACCTTGGACTCGTCACTGAACTCGTGGTTCATTCGCGCGTCGAAAAGATAGAGGGAGCCTTCCCACAGCCCGTGGTCCGCGAACGCCTCGCCGTAGCGGACGATGCCGCCCTCGAGCTGGTAGACCTCGCTGAAGCCTCGGTTCCTCATCACCGATGAGAGCACTTCGCATCGAATCCCTCCGGTGCAGTAGGTCACGATGGCCTTGTCCTTCAGATGGTCGTACTTGCCGCTGTCAAACTCGGCGACGAAGTCGCGAGTGGTGCGAACGTTGGGCACGACGGCGTTCCTGAATCGTCCGATCTTCGCCTCGAACGAGTTTCGCCCGTCGAAGAAGACGATGTCATCGCCGCGTTCGGCGACCAATTGGTTCACGTCGGCTGGCTTGAGGCGAACGCCGCCACCGACCACGCCATGCTGGTCCACCACCAATTCGCCCGGTGCCCCGAAGGAGACAATCTCGTCGCGCACTCGGATCCTCAAGCGCGGGAAGTCGCTGCCGGTTCCGTCGGACCATTTGAAGTCGATGTGCTTGAATCCCGGGTATTGGCGCGTGTGCCGGACGTATTTCTTGAGCATCTTCATGTTGCCACCGAGCGTTCCGTTGATTCCGTGGGACGAGATGAGTATCCGGCCCGTGAGGTCGAGGCTCTCACAGAGGCTGCGTTGCCACAGGTGTATCGCCTCGGTGTCGCTCAGCGGGGTGAACCCGTAGTAGAGAATTACCTTTTGCAGATCCACGCAGAAACCTTATCGGTGCGAGTTGATGGCTCTCGTCGGTGGGGCCATGTCGTTGACTCGTCTCGAGCGTCACGGCGATTGGGGCGGGAAACAGCTGTTCGGCTTCCAGTTCCACACCGCGAGCACCGCGGCCGGGATGGAGATGGGACAGATCGAATCTTGTGCCGCGCCCAGCCCGTCGTTGAAGACGGTCCACTTGGTGGTGGTCGAGGGTCTGGTGAAGAGGTTGAAGCCGCCGTCGTCCTGGTCGCCGATTTGCGCCTTGATCGACTTCGCACTGGCGATGAGGCCGGCCGCCGCGTAGTAGGTGCTGTTCGTCGGATCGAAGGCGTAGTACGTCATGCCAGGATCAAGCCCCGTGTAATCCGTAACCGGGAGCGAATGGTAGGCCGCGTCGGCGCTGATCAGGCCCGAACGGATCGCGGGCGTGACGATCAGGTTCCTGGTGACGGCAATGGTAGTTGCCGTAGATGCCGTCGTCGTGGTGGACGGCATCGTCGAGGTGGTCGACGGCGTGGTCGACGGCGTGGTTGACGCGCCGCACGCTCCGAGCAGGCACGCGCTGCAGAGCAGCGCCGTCGCCGCGGGCCACGCTCGGATCATTCCTCCCGTTCGGTCCATGGTCTTCGCAGTGTAAGTCCGGGGACGAAGGGCGCGCCAGCAGTCTCGAGCGTGGTCCTTCGAGCCCAGGAACAGCGTTGCACTAGATTTTTTTCATGCTGTCCCACTACCACACGACGATTGATCCCGATGAGCAGAACGACGCCCACTCGTGCCTGCTACGTATGGTCGGCTTCAACAAGCGTGTTCTCGAAGCGGGATGCGCGTCCGGGCACGTCAGCGAAGCCCTCAAGGCCCAGGGCTGCAGCGTCGTGGGAGTCGAGATCGATGCCGAGGTTGTGAAGCCGGCCGAGCAGTGGGTCGAGCGGGTGATCATCGGGGACTTCGATGATGGCCAACTCTGGGGTGAGCTCGAGGGCGAGTTCTTCGACGCGGTGCTGTTCGGCGACGTGCTGGAGCATTTGAAGGACCCGCTGGCCACGCTTCTCGAGTCGATCAAGCACCTAAATGGGACGGGCGACGTCGTGATCTCCGTGCCCAACATTGCGCACGCCGATGTGAAGATCGCACTCCTAAAAGGCGCGTTTCCGTACTCGGAGAGCGGACTGCTTGATCGCACGCATATCCGTTTCTTCACCAAGGAGAGCCTGCTGGAACTCGTGAAAGAGGCTGGACTCGTTGTGGTGGAGTTCCGACGCGTGATCGTGCCGGCCTTCGGAACCGAGATCGCCGTCGAGAGGTGTGACGTGGACGATCAGGTCTTGGAGGCGATCCTCGCCGATCGCGAATCCCTCACCTACCAGTTCGTCATCAAGGCGATACGCGACGACGGGTCGAAGGCGATTGCGGATCTCTCCCGAGAGATGATCTCACTAAGCGACAAACTCGTCGACGAGCAACGGCGCTATGACGCGCTGTCCGCCATGTACGTTGCCAACCAGAAGGATCTGGCGCAACTTCGACACGAAATGGACATCGTCAAGAGGCTCATCCCCAAGCCAGTTCGCCGATTGGCGCGCAAGGCCTTGGGGCGGCGCTAATCGCTGCCGCAGTCACTTCGCGGCTCTGACAAATCGGTCACCCCAACGCGTCACCACCGCCTGATGCTCGACGTGACGGCGATGATCAGAGGGTGAAGCCACCTTCGGGCGGTGTTTCGGTGTCGGTTGCGTCAGAGGAGGATTCGGGCGCAGCCGAGTCGGTGCCTGCGACGTCGCCGTGCTCCGCTTCGTACGCCTTGAGTTCGCCCACCAATCGATCGATTTCACCCGCGGTCTGGTCGGTGGCCTTGCCCGAGTGCTGGGCGAACACTGCGGCACCGAGATCGCGCAAGAGGCCGTCGGCACGTCGGCTGGCCTTCACGTCCTCGAGCTTCGACTGTCCGGCCTTGCCGGCCTCCTGCGCCTTCTGAGCGAGTTGACTCGCCTGCGCCTTCATCTTGTCCATTAGGGCCATAATGTTTCCTTCTTTCTTCCTAGAGTCGACCGAGAAGTCCTTCTCGCGACGGGTTGGACGAACCAGCGTCGCCCTTCTCATCGTTCTCGAACTCGCGATGCAACGTCGATTGAAGTATGACAGTTCCGTCTCCGCTGAGTGTAACGAGATTGAGTCCCATGCCGCCAAAGACGGCACCCATTATGGTCTGCGCGTTCAGAGCACCGATCCGCTCGACGTTGAAATTGACCGCGTCGCTGAAGGCAACCACGGCGCCACCGTGGACTTGAATCTTTCCGCCGTAGTCCCTGGGGTTGAGTTCCAGCAGGCTGCCGCCACCACCGAGCACGAGCGTGCCGGTACCGGTGAAGTGCTCGAAGATGAAGCCCTCCTTGGAGCGCCGGCCCAGAGTGAACCCCGCCCAGTCGATGTCGTACGCGACGCTCGCCTCGGCGCAGATGAATGCGCGGCTTTCGGCGCGCCATCCGCCAGTCCCATCGAGTTCTATGACGCGGACCTGTCCAGGAAGTTCACCCGCGAAGGAGACTAGTCCCGACCCCCCGGCGGGGGTGAACCATTGGAAGGCCAGGCTCTGACCGCCCAGTGCGCGTTTTCCAACTTCGGTCGCGGTAGCGAGGGCCGCCTTGAGGAATCCACCCCCGCCCGATTGCGTGTTCTTGTTGGCGCTGTCCGCGTTGCCCCCGGGCACCGAAAGCCGAGTCTCGATCGCGACATTCGTCGTCTTCCAGCGAAACTTCATCGCGTCCGCGAACATCGACTGAGCGGCATCGAGCTGGCACGTGATGTTCTGCGCGTACTCCCCGGTCACCTTGCAGGTTATGGTCATGTTTTCACCTCGCCACCGAAGGATAGTCCGAGCCACACGCCTTTGTCAGGGCGATCAGAAGAGCGAGAGCGGTCCATCTGCGGCGGGCCTGAAGGATTCTGCTCGCCCCGCGCACGATGGCGTCGAGCATCGACGTTCTTTACTTGAGTCCCGCCGCCTTCGCGGCCGCGGCGCGATCGTCGAAGCTTTGGATCAGGAAAATGTGGTCGTCCCGAACGAGATAGACGTGGAAAAGACTGCGTTCTCCGGGTCGCAGGTCGCCGGGCGCCCGAGAGACGTCGTACTGACAGAAGATTCCCTTCTTGCCGCTCGCCAGTTCGATGAGCGTCCCGTCGACGCCCGTCAACAGGGCGCGCGACACGGTCGCGAGGACGTCCGACCGGCTTCGGCACTTATTGGGGTGGTCGTCGTCGCCCCAACTCACGTCGTCGCTGAGCAGGGCACCGAACGCCTCGAGGTCGCGCGACGTGAGGGCGCGCCGAAGACGAGTGGCGAGCGGGGACAGGTTGGCGACGTTTGAGGGCATCTCTCGATTCTCCCACCACCCGCGCGTCACCAGTGAAAGTGGTGCGAGCAAGGGCTTTATGCGACGGATCGTCGGGCGCCTGCTTCTGATTCGCTCGAAGGCCTTCGTCAGAGCCGGCTGGGGAACTGCTAAGAAAGCAGGCATGAGCATTCAACTCCTCGGCCTTCGCACCGTCATCTACCCGGCCCCTGACATTGACGCGGCCAAGAAATGGTGGACCGAGTATCTCGGAACACCGCCCTACTTCGACGAGGCCTTCTACGTGGGCTTTAATCCCGGCGGCTACGAGCTGGGTCTGTTGCCCGATGGCGACCCGGTGGCCGGGCCCCTGACGTACTGGGGAGTGGACGACGTGGATGAAGCGGTGGCCGCGGCGATCCAAATCGGGGCGGTTGAACACCTCCCGGCGAGCGACGTCGGCGACGGCATCATCACAGCGACGGTCACGACGCCCCAGGGCAACATCGTTGGTTTCATCTACAATCCCCACTTCGAACTACCCTCGATCGCGGGCTGACCTTCCCGCTGCGCGAAGCCAGCGGCGTTTTGAGATGCCGCGCGGTCCGTCCTGTTCAGCTGCGTCGCTCAACGCGCTGCTCCAAACGTCGAGGCGACGCTTGGGATGGCGTTTCGAGAGGTCATCGGGTGGCGAAGCGAGTGATGTGACCGGAGTAACTCGACACCCAAACGTCGTGGGTGAGCGGATCGTACGTGATGCCAATGGGGTCCTCGGGCACGTGCACGGATTGCAGCACGGCGAGGTTCGACGCCGCGAGCTCGGTAACGGTGGAACTGCCGTAGCTCACCGCGTACAACGCGGTGCCGTCGTTCGAAATCACGAGGGAGCGACACAGCACGCCTATGTGCTGCACGGCGACGATGTGACCGGTTGCCAGATTCACCTTCGTGACGTCGCCGGGAATGTTGAGCGTCAGATAGGCGAACTGGCCGTTGGGGCTCAGCACGACCGTGCGCGGGTTCGAGCCGACGAAGATCTGGCCGACCTC
>Ga0182030_10006607_pt1 | contig 24414 bp, 29 predicted proteins | sample 812S3MmetaG_FD_121299 | JGI IMG/M metagenome (GOLD analysis project Ga0182030, IMG submission 121299) | Permafrost microbial communities from Stordalen Mire, Sweden - 812S3M metaG (Illumina Assembly) | ecosystem: Environmental > Terrestrial > Soil > Wetlands > Permafrost | place: Sweden...
CAATTGTGCGAATTCGTGTGATAAACTATACTCTTATTCTTTCACGCTTTCTCCCAACATTTTTGTCACACCACCGACATCCTCGAGATAGCCAACATGGAACACTCCCATAGATCGCGAAGCAAAAGCCGCGAACCATACGCCTACCCAACGAACAGCTTGCTCATCTGGAAGCCTCCTTCGTCCGCGCTCGCAACCCTGACGCAGCTGAAAAGCAGAGACTATCTGTGATCACAGGAGGACTGAGCATTAACAAAATTACAGTAAGTAGTCTTGTCTCTCCATAAAAAAAATTTTTTTTTAAAAAAATTTGAGGCTGCTGATTATGGGATGAATAGGCTTGGTTCACATTTCGGCGCAAGAAAGCGGGAATGGCGCCAAAGGAAGGAAAGGAGGGTGTTATGGCGGGCAAAAAGCCTACGCAGGATCAACTTGTTCATTTGGAGGCTTCGTTCGCACAATCTCGCCATCCGGATGCAGATGAGAAGAAGAGGTTGTCTGAAGTTACGGGAGGATTGGGTATTGAGAAGATTACAGTTAGTGTTCTTGGGGCTGTTTGAGTGGTTGAGGTACTGATGATTTTGTAAATAGTCTTGGTTCTCGTACCAGCGCAGGAGGGCGAGGTTGGTGGAAGAGGAAAGAAAGGATGGAACGGAGGAAGTGGAGGTCATGGAAGCGACACCCAGCAGCATTCAACAACGGCATAAGGATGGCCTTGAGACTCTTTTGTATCACGTTTCCCAGATGAAGCAGGGTCGAATTGACTTGGCCAGGGATCTTTCCAGGGAGCTCAGGGAGGGTCGGCGAAGTGTTGAGGAGATTCTGAGAGAGTGTGAGGAGGCTCACAACGCTGACCTTGACTTTCTCAAGGTTTTGTTGGGAGAGATGTTGGCTGAGCGAGGAATTCCACCAAAGGAAGTCGATGAGGAGTAGATTACCATCGGCAATGGCCAGACTAGATGGTTCTATATTGTACTTCACTGGGAAATGCTAGTTCGTAGTTAAGCATTTGTAGAGAAGAGTTCGAGACTCGCTGCCGCGAATGAGCCTAGAATTCGCGTTCACCTCTAGAGGAATAAATTGACCATCAAAATCAAATCAGGTCCGCGACATATATTTACTGTGATAAATAAGGTGAGTCTGGATCCCAACAATACGCTAATAACTCTGCCAGTTGAGTCTTATCGACCTTCCTACGTATACAGTCACCAGAACCTCTCAACGAAATACTATTCAAAGGCATCTGAACTAAACTCGCAGTCTCAAGAGTATCGATATGCAACACTGTACCAACAGTAAAGATTCGTCGCGACCACCCAAGAGCGACAGACTACCCGTAAGTTTACTTGGCTCGTCGATCGAGCAATGTGGCGTTGTCCTACCACTCCGTACTGCGAAGATTCTGATGCTTCATGGTAAGTAATTGCAACCAAGACATCAAACACAAAGTAGTGCGCTAATTTGTGGGATAGGAACTGGATCATCAGGAACATTTTTTGAAGCAAAATCTGCATTCATAAAGAAACTCCTCCAAGAAGCGTTTCCCTCCTTTCCAAATAAAGGATATCATGCAACGTATCCTGGCGGCATTGAGTTTCATTATCCTACAGCACCAAACCGCGTTCTGCCAGTCACCTCAACATCAGGGGTTGACGAAGTGGAGGAACAGGATGAGGATAAGTTTGATGCTTGGACATGGGGCATTGGCGACTATGAGAAAGACCACATCATAGGATACGAGAAGTCTGTCAAATTTATGTTGCGCTATATCGAAGAACATGGCCCTTTCATAGGGGTCATAGGATTCTCAGCAGGAGGCAGCATGGCTTTCACACTAGCATCTCTTGCTGAGCGCACTTGCCCTGCCAAAGTCATGGAAGATCTCCAAATTACAAACATGGTGAGCATTAAAACTTGCCTCTGATATTAAGTACAAACGCTAGCTAACAAGAAATATAGGACCTACCACCAACTTTTAAATTTGCCATCTGCTACGGTAGTTTTATGCTAGCTCATCCCAAATACCGACCTCTCTATGATCCACAAATCAGGACGCCCATTCTCCACTTCATTGGAAAATGGGATACGATTACTTCTGAAGATCAGACTATGAAGTTGGTTGAATGTTGCGGCAACCCAGTGGTTATACGCCATCTTGGAGGGCACATTATGCCAAAGAGTAAAGATGCAAAGAATGCTATGATGGAATTCATAAAAATGAATTTCGGGGGAGATATCAAAGAGCAAATCGAAGAAAAGATCGAGGAAAACGTCAAGGTGGACCTCAGTGAGGACGTTAAAGGGGGCATTGAAGAGGATTGCTCGCCCATTGCTACCCCAAAGGTGGAAACGCAAAAGGGAGAGTGGGCGAGTGTTTTGGATAAATTGAACAAAAAACTTCCGTACAGTGCGGGAGACATGACTATTATGCATAGACACTGCTGGCAGCATGGCGAAGATCCTTGGCAAGCAGTTCGCTTTTGCATTTGATCAAAAGCTTTTTCTCACAAGCATTTCCATACAGAAGAACTACTCATTCCAGCCATCATGGCACCATATTTAAGTAGCATTAGTGATATGACCTCTTCCTAGAAGGTCCAAACAATTATTCTTGGAAGCAGAATTCTCTCGAAAGGCGCGGTTGAAATTAAGGTGATCGTATCAAATTTCAAACTACTCACTCAACCCTCCAATATCAACATCTTGGTTGTCTTGGCATCAGTAAATCCACCCAATGAGTTCATTGCCCTAGAAATTGTGGAACGACCTGATCAGTGGATCCGATTCCTTCAAGGCCCATTTCCTGATCGCCTCAAGGACTGTGAAAGATCCATTCAGTAAAAGCATCCGCCTGAAATCAACATTGCCTTGTCCCAGGACTTGCGAGAAACCTGCTCCGCTTGCGAAACATACCGCACATCCAACCGGACAGAACCGGCACCTAAATGATGCAATGGCAGAAGGACGCTCCGATTTTCTTCGACTCGAAGTTGTATTCAGGGAAGATCCGTGCCTCAAATAGAGACCCATAATGAAAGCCATGGAAATTGCAGGGAACTCCTTTGACGGGACGGATATCAAGCCGGAAAGTGAGGCTTAGACTCGAGCATCGTATTGGTCCACCAGAGTCTTTGCCGTTTATAGAGATACAGGTAGGAGGCACTTTGATCTTCGTCCCGCTTACTCAAAGGCTTCTAAGGTCTGATCAGATCTCGTGTCGATTTCAAGCTTCATGAGTGAAGTTTGTTTTAGGGTGGACAAAGAATATCAAAATTCTTAGCGTCGGCACGGGAAAACTGCGGCTCTACAGGTAGGTAGCCAGAGAGAATATTCTCCTTGCCTTTCCACACTTCAAAGTGAAGTTGCTTCAAAGAATCCAAGTCTTGACTTTCTTGATACTCCTGGCGTATAACCCATGTTTTCGCATACCAGATCAACGAAAAGTTAATACTGAGGAAGATATTAGGTCTCATCGAGAAAAGTTCATCTCGAGGCTGATCTCCCATGGTTGCCGACGCTAGATTCATGGACCACATTATCCCACGCCATCCATATAGGTGCATGTATAGCCGTCCAGAAATATGGGTATTTTGATGGCCCTATTGTTTGGTTTCACCGAAAATTCCTCCAAGCACACGGTTGTATCTCGGCCTCACGTTATGACGACAGAGAGCAATAGGAACTATCAAAATACGATTTTGAAGAAAAGGAGAAGTCTTTGAGGCTCCACAGATCTCTCAAAAACTAGAGCTGCAATGGAGCAATATCAAGAAGAGTACCCTCTGGGGCTTCTCCTCTTTGGATATCTGCCTTCGACTTCACAATGGCAACTTATGAAGCCCCCATAGCAGCTCAGCAGATGCAGGAGAATGCTCGAGAGCAGTTCGCTAGCAAAGATACGTCAACACCAGATCTTCCAGAATCGAAACAGGAGGAAATTTTGGACAAGAATAGCACAAAAGGGCGCATAGTCGGTGGTTCATTTGCCAATGATCATTATGGAAGTGACTCGGAAAGCTCAGAAGAAGGGCCCCTAAAGGAGGTTGATATCGATATGCCACTAACGTTGACGGAGATCATGCATAAGGATGGCCACGAATACGTTATTCTGAAGTTCACGGACGACGATAGGGAGAACCCGTTCAACTGGAGCAAGGGACGTAAAGCCTTCATTACCCTCCTCCTTTGCCTGATGACCCTCTTCATCGGTTTGGCCACGACTGCATACAGCAGTGGCATCAATCGAATGTGCTCTGATCTTGGGGTGTCAACGGAACTTGGACAATTAGGGCTGTTCTGCTTCAACTTTGCTTGCGCTCTCGCACCTCTTTTCCTCGCACCATTCTGTGAACTTGTTGGTCGAAGAGTAATCTACGTTGGAGCATATGCTTGCTTCGTGATATGCTTCATCGGACTGGCTTTGGGAAAGAATATCGCAACTATACTTGTAGTGCGAGCTCTCGAGGGTCTTTTTGGATGTGTTGGAACCATATTAGTTGGAGGGACATTCAGCGATATCTATCGACCTGATTCTCGAGCTGTGACGATGGCATGCTTCTCGTATGTCACTATCCTGGGAACTGTTGGGGCCTCAATATATGCGGGCTTCATTGACGAGACTATTGGATGGAGGTGGATCGAAGGTATCCAGGGCCTAGCGAATCTACCTTTACTGGCATTAATCGCCATCTGCCTTCGAGAGACCCGAGGGGTTGTTACACTTCACAAGCGAGCAAAGCAGCTTCGTGCTGCCACTGGCGATGAGCGGTATCGAGCTGAGATGGATCTAGAAGCCAAAGGCCTCAAAGAGATGCTCCACAACTCTTCTGTCAAAGCAGTTAAGATGCTCATTACGGAGCCCGTGGTATTCTCATTCGGGTTCTGGATTGCATTTGCTTGGGCTGTCACCTTTCTATTTCTGTCGGTCATTCCTATCACTTTCGAAGAAAACCATGGGTGGAATGAAGGTGTTGCTGGCTTGCCATATATCTCTTTATGCCTTGGTGTCACTCTAGCCTTTGGCGCAAATTTCTTGCAGATTCGCAAATACAATGCCATCTTGAGGTCAAGAGACCGAAAGATCTTGCCCGAGTCACGTCTCTACGGGGTGATGTGCGGAGCAGCTTTCCTTCCGATATGGTTGTTCGTATACTCTTTCATACAATATGGCTTTATTCCTTGGATCGCTCCTGTCCTTGCCCTTGCTCCAATTGCGTTCGGCATCTTCTTCATTTTAGAGTCGACTTACAGTTACACTTCCGACTGCTACGGCGAAAATTCGTCCTCAGCCATTGCAGGACAAGGATTGATGAGAAATACTCTCGGCGCGGTATCTCCTCTTTTCGCAAGTCAATTTTTCCACAACGTGGGAAGTCAATATGCAGGCCTTATTCTGGCTCTATTCGCAACCGCGTTGACTTTCATTCCTTTCATTATGTTCAAGTATGGGCATAAGCTGCGGGAACGTTCGAAGCTTGCTCAAACACAGAAGGGAGGCGAGGAGCAGAAGGCGAAGACGGGTCTATACACGGCTCCGTTTGTGTAAGCTGCATGTAAAATATTGTTAAACATTTTCCGCTGCCGCTACGGTATATTGAGTAGCTTTTGTTGAGCCTGGTAACTGCCAAAAATACGCAGCCTGGGTCACAGAGCAGTTGGAGTTGGGATTTATGTTATCATAGCATTGCGTGGGAGTTTGGCGTCATCTTGGTGGTTATCAGACTTTGGATATATGGTTCTTTTACAATAATACCTTAAACTTTTTAAGATATCATTGAAATTATCATTGGCTTCGCTTTCATAGCTTGATGCACTCTTAAACTACGAAGCAGCTTCCCACAGCAACCTTGGCAAGGTCCCCACCTAGCCGCTGCACTTACTATCAGTGCCAACATGAATGTTTAATATCCGCTACCCAAGACAATTGAAACATTTTTTTTAGTAATACAAATCAGGCCCATTCCAATCTTGCAGCAATCGACACTGCCATCAAACACCTCTTATCATTTCCCTTCCTTTGTTCTTTATCAAATGAAAGCAAGTAAACATAGCTGCACTTCCCCTATCAGGAGAGCGCAGTGTTGGTGCAATGTTCCTTGGCGCACGTACAAAAGTCTCCCTGTATACGGATTCAAGCTTCTTGCCGTTTGTTGGGTCGAACATACTTTTTGAGCCTCTGCATGATTCGCTCCTTCCATTTCATGATCGTATTGCATATTCACTTCTCGCAAACCACAGCCCCAATCCTTCATACGACTGACTTTTTGTGATCATCTCAAAGCAAATGCCAGGCGACAACCAAAATACAAATTAAATATCTACATCCGGCTCTGTTCGAACATCTTCCGAGTAGATACTCCAGTCTCCAAATATTACTTATCGTCTAGATCCACGAGCATCTACTGAGCCTTCAAGAAGTTCACTAAACGGCCTTCTACCATTAGAATGGCAAGCCGCTTCCCACCACTCGTCGTAAATTAAGCCATCTAACATCATCCTAGTCTAGCCAGTCACCCTTCAGAGAATTAAGACCCCGACCCCAGGCCCCGACAAACATCACCTCCGAAAAACAGACTGAATCCACTGTTCAAGGTAGTGCCGAAACGATTTCCGAACAGCGACAGCAGGAAATTGCACAATTCGAGGAGGACGAACGTCTTTTGAAGGAGCTCCTGAAAGAGCAAAGTTTGTTGCGGGATCAGGTTGATGAGGATGACGAAGAGTATGCTAAGTTGGACGAGAAGGTTAAGAAGAATTTTGAAGAGGGTTTGAAAAATCAAAAGAAGCGCAAGACTTATTAAGTGGTGTGCAATCATTGAAGAGGTTGTGGAATTTGGGACATAACGGTAATTAAGCATCGTTGAGTTCTTGAAGCATCGTTATGAATTGGTGAAAACCCTCACTATGTACCTGTGATTATTTCTCTTTCAACCCCAAAACCTCGAGTGATTATTCCTCACCTCTTTCGTGTCCACCTCCTTCGCAGCAATAGTCCTTAACGAGTACCTCTCGACCGCCTTGCCTGCCCTCGAATTCTCATTCTTCAATCTCTGCTCCAAGCTATTCATCGCCGCATTATTGAACCATTTCTTCCACATCTCATATCCAAACCCTCCGCGTCCTCGACGATGCGTCCAGTAATTGCCTTCATACGATCTTGGCTTTGACCCTCCATGGAAACCTATTTCTCATCAACTTCCACACAGGTACCCAATTAACAGCGATTGAATACTTACAACGTCCTTTATGGCCCCTCTTCCTCCTCGTAAACCTCTCACAAGTCCCACAATAATACAACCCCTTCGGCATCCACCCCCTCAGTCTACTATGCAATCTATACTTCCTCGAAAAACATTCACAATGATCGGATCCCCATCTCCTAGTCCTACACTTCTTAAGTGGCATCGCCGTCAACCCCTCCGCCGCACGACGACGGTTGTTTTCAGAGTGGGAAAGGGCGTGGCATTGCTGCCGGTGTTGATAGCCCCAGTTCCAGAAATTAGTTGCGTTGTCGGGTTTGGATGCGTTGCAGAGAGGACCGGTGTCGCTGCTTTCGAGGGATATGGGGAGTTCTTTGGTTTTGGGAAGAAGAGAGTGGAAGTATTTGTTGGTTAGGGTAAGACAGATTTTGTCGTTTGGGGGACAGGATTCCAGAATTAGAGAGTGGATTTCTGCGGGGAAGGAGTTGAATAGTGGGAAGGTGTACATGGTTGCTGTGAGACTATACGCTATGGAATGCGAGATGTAGTACTATAAAAATAATTTAGAAAATGGATGGTTTGAGATGAAGGAAACAAGAAACGCTTATAAGGTATTCTTGTTGTTCAATTGAGGACTTCCTCAGGAGTCGATTTCCTTTAGATTTATATCTCTCGAGCTGCGCTTGCCACTCGTATGAACGACGCGATCATTCCAAAGATAGTAACACTCCTTGAACAGAATTGACACGCTATCACGAGACTTATTCTCATGTGCAGGCAACAGAATGCCAGATTTGGAAGGTTGCCTGAAAAGTATGACCGAAATAGGCCGCAAATCCATCACGTGCTTGGCATTTTAGGCAGCAGTCACATGATAAGGGCCTCTCCACTCGCCTCTTTTTGAGGGTAAACGCAAAAATCGTATCTTGAGACAATAAAGTCAGCTCAAGAGGAATGTTATACATTGGATTGACTTGAAAGCCGCTTCTTACATTGAAACAGAAGGCGACAATTACATCACGTGATAGTTCTTAGATGAGGTTCATGAGTTTTAGATCCTCGAGTCCTCTTTCGTGGTTTGGGAATATCTACGAAGATTATGAAATGTGGAACAGCATATGTTAAAGGCTCTAAAACTACCTACTGCTTTGGAGCTTTTGAGAATTGGCTCTTTGAGAGAGTGCATGAAATGGCGAGACAACGAATTGTAGAAAAACAGCATAAATGATCATCCTTAACTTATTTCAAGATGAAGTTATATTCTAAACTATTGGATGGACGTGTTGAGATATAAGCCTTGGGGCAAAGTTCCGCTTCAAGAACTTGTATTTCTAGAATGAAAACGCCAGGGGCTGCTGTAGCCTTTCAGCCTTCATAATCAAGGAAGATAATGGTAGATTCTACAGCAAATTTCCAGATCGAGTTGAGATGAATGCGTCGATGTTTCCTGAACCAGAACGCGTAGCCTCCATTGTCCTCATCTTGGAGATCCTTCTCCATGAAAGGGAGAACGTATTCAACACTGCCTGAAAAGAGACTTATCTTTTCTAGAAAGTGACCAAAAGATTCGACTAAAAAATGACAGAAGGGTTTGCTTGTTTGTTCACTAGAATTTCAATAAGATCTAACGCTCGATTCACTTGAAAGGTGTTGATAACTCGCTTCATTCTTTGCAGTTTGTCTTGCCAATATTATAAATACTTCGTCAAGCAATCCCGCACCGACCTCAACCTACAAGCAAAAACAAAGGGGTGCGCAATCCGCCATTCTCTCGTCGCCGGATTCAAAGGTACCAGACATAGAGCGACCACAAACATGGCGACCAAAAAGCCAGAGGAAGCAGAGACCGAAGTCTATGCGCGGTCAGTGTGCTCATGCTCCTTCTTGAGCTGGTTCCTAACGTTTGCCAGACAACTCGGATCCGAAATTGTGACCATAGCTATCGGTACGGATAAAACGGAGTATCGAGTATATAAGAAACTTCTCTGCAAGGTGGAATTCTTCAGCAAGATGTTCAAAAGTGAATTTAAAGAAGGAAGGTCTTCGATGGCGGAGCTTCCGGAGGACGATATACACACCTTTGAGCTGTTTGTCGGCTGGCTCTATTCAATGTATCGATTCATCCTGTATTAAGGCCTTGCAAAATCTATTCATCTTCGCTGAGAAGTACAACATCACATCTCTGATGGATAGTTCGATGAATCTACTGGTCACGGCATACAAGAACCAAAATTAGTTGCCTTCAGTGACAGACATGGAGCTCTGCTATAAGAACACTCACGAGGGATCTGAGCTCCGACTCTTGATGGCAAGAAGTTATGTTTATCTCGTTATGTGTTGTCCAAGCGAGCAAGCCAATTCATCATGGACGAACGAAAAGCTACAGGAAGTAGCGGTGAAGCAGGGCGATTTGTTGACCGACGTGCTCCGATTGTTGAGATTGCAAGCAGGAAAGGCTATCCCTGATCCGCGACAGGCACAACTTTGTGATTACCATCATCACAGCAAGGTCGAGGTCTGCCCCAATATTAACAAGAAGATAAATCGTGAATTTGAGAAGGAATTGAGCAAGTCGATGGGAGAGGGTTTTTTCCGCGCACCGAATGTATCATTTCGCTCAGAAAATTGAACGCTATAGGATAGCGAGGCATATGCAGGAGTTGCTCAAACATACTGAGAGTACTAATTGCTCTCAGACATCCCAATAGCGACTCATGATCCATGCCAACCCCAGTTCTCTATCCACATGTACTAGATACCGAAAACAATACCAATTGGCGACAACGCTTCCTCTCATATAACCACTCAATACCAACCAATGTTCTCCATAACAATGTCACACTTCCATTCGGAAAACCAGACCTCATATGATCAAGGCTCTAAACGCAAATACGCCCAAGAGCCGTACCTGAACGCCCCATTTCCCCAAACAATCAAAACACCCAACCCATCATCCAACTCACCCCACCACTCTTATCCAAACCCCACCCCAAAACAATAAGTAATAAATTACGAACCACCAAAAAGCCGTTGCCAAGACACTAGCCCTCCTCAGAATCTGCAGCTGCAAAGCACGGCTGCATCCCGACATACATACAAGAAAGACACGTGGCGTGGCTGGGACCAGATATCGTCTCTTCCCGCATGCCCCTTGCTCTCAGTGATGTTTCAGACGAAAGGTTTTTAGCGTCCTCGGACTACGAGGATCCTATTGTTCTGAGTCTGGGTCCTGCGTTCGTTAATAGTGCCTTGTTCGTTGGGAGCATGGTAGGTGGGAAACATGGGATGGTAAGGTTTCGCAGGCATCACAATTGTCCATCCATCAATCAATGAGATAAAATCCCTTTTTTATTCATAACAAAGCAAAGAAAAGCTAAAGGAGAGCAAATCTCGAGCTATCGTAATAAATACAGATTGGATCCGAAGTAACAGGTTGCTAACAAGCTTTGGGAAAGAGTAAGAAGAAAATTTCAAAGGAAAACACGCCTGTTCTTTCCGAGGCAATTTTGGTGTCGTGTGTTTTGATATTCTCTGGGGGCCAAGTTTTTCTTTTACCTCCTCCAAATACCCGCAAAGCAAACTCGATACTCCTCGAAACCCCACCCGTCTTGTGCACAAACTTAGCAGCATTATCCAGCCTCGCAGAAGCCGTTGTCATGCTTGACTACCCCTTCCGCTCGTGCGACCTCTCCGACGTTTTCTCGCAGTATTAAGGATCAGTGATTAAAGAGACAAGGATTGAAAGTAAAAAGGTTATGTGTCGTCTCGGTACCATCGTAAAAAGGGTAACTCCGATGCGCCGGCAATGGCTTAACGAAGAGAGAATCCCTTCCTCTTGCCCTTCTCCTCCAGTGGTCTTCCACTTTCGACCCGCGATTTCTTTTCCTCTAGCTCCATTCGTTGGCGTTCGAGTTGTTCTTTCATTTCGCGATGGCGTGCGTACAACTCTTCTTCGCTCTGCTTCAATTTGCTTTCTTTCTCCGCCACCTTCTGTTGGAAGACCATCTTCATCTCGGCTTCCATCTTGGCAAGTTTCTGCTCGTGAAGTGTGCGCTCCTCTTCCTGCTTCACAGCTGGGTTGACCTCCTTGAAGACACTTGGATCTTGGGCAACACCCATTGCGGTGAGTTTCTCGGATCTGTAATTTTCGTATAGGGCATTATTGGTATGCTCCTTGAGCTCCTCCATGTGCGTTCGAATGAGCATTTGTCGTAGCTTGACGAAATCGCAGTGCTCCTCGTTGTCAACTTCAATGACACCCCATGGATAGCGACGTCCTCGAACCTTGCGGCCGTCCGCGCTAGTGATCTCGGAGTTCGCACCCACAACTGCGAAAGGAACCTTTGACATAATCTCATTGTTCTCTGCAATCGTCTCATCATCATCGAGTTCATAACGTGGGCCTTCGAAGATTTGGATAGAGTGGTGCTTGATATCAGCGAGAATCTGTAAACTGTTAGAAAATTGATCGTAAAGAATCAAAGATTTCTTACCCTGGCCTTGAAAGCCATAATCTCCTCATCAGTCATGGTATCAGCCTTGGCGATGACTGGGATCAAGTTGACCTTGGTATGAAGTCTGCGCATAACCTCAATGTCCAAAGGCTTCAACGCATGGCCAGTTGGTTGAATGAAGTAAACACACGCATGAACACGGTTGTCCACGATGTTCATGCGATTGACCTTGTTCTCGGCATCCAAGTAGGCATCGAAACGTTGCTCGATGTTATCCACAATTGGTCGCCAAGACTCGTCATTATTAACGAAATCACCAAAACCAGGGGTATCAACGACCGTCAAACGTAAACGAACACCATTCTCCTCAATATCAGCGCTTATGGATTGTATAGACACGGTTTTTGGGATAATGTCGAGACTAGGTCCCTTGCGCTCCCTGGGTGGGTAGAGTGACGTGTTGAACAGGGTGTTAACCAATGTGGATTTTCCAAGACCGGATTCCCCTAGAAGAGTCAGTTTTGCAGTATACCTTGGGAAAATTCCGAACCTACCAACAACCATAACATTGAAATTGAATCCTTTTCGGACGCTCTTGCGGTGCCATTGATTTGGTAAATTTGCAAATCCAACGTAACCAGTTAACTTTCTTCGAACAATGTTCCTCATGTCGGTGGCTTGTTGAGCGGCAACTTTTGGGTCAGTCGAGCTTACGCTTTGTGGCACCTCCTGTTGCGGAGATACAGGCTTGCCATTTGGAACAGGTGCTGGAGCGCGTGTAGGTGCCACTGGGGCAACACCATTTGTAGCTGTATAGAAACACAAAATGTCAGCCCAATCGCTAGAGGTAGTGGTATGTTTTTGTGATGATTGTCTAAGCTTTTCGGCAACCCAGGATTCCATGGACTCTTCCTTCTGTACTGGTATTGGTTTGAGACTCGGAGCATCTTCGACATCGAGCATGCTTCGATATTGGCCAACAACTGCATTTGTGCGCTGATGGCGACTGAGACTCTCGGGGTAGCCTCTCGGCTCGACAGGACCATCAGTCTCCTTGGCAGTCAAAGCGAGACTTTTCGAGGTACTCTCAGAGCGAGACATTCGAGGTTGCCCTTGTAGACCAGATAGTGCAGAAGCCATGTTTTTGGCGAGGACGATGAAGTATCTGGCGAGAGTATGATAGACGATGGCGAGAGTGTGTTTGAAGAGATTTCCTTGGCCTGGGGAGGTGTTGAACAGCATGCAGGCTGCCTCGCGGACGATTTGGAAGTTTGTAAGGACAATGAACTCGGAATCCGTCGTTTTTGTGGGAATCTACCACGGCGAGGAATATATTCCAGATTGATGCGACTTTGGCCCAGTCCTGAATCCCGGGGCCCAGTTCCCTCCAAATGAAATGCGTTGCTTACCCATTATATCTATTTCGATGTAGAAGGATCGATGGTGGTCGTCAAGGAAGGTACAGAGGAAAAATCTAGATTTAACCAAGGTTCAAAATTAGCTTCCGCTTCAACATGCCAAATCTGTGGTGATGATAGTATGGTGGAAAGATGATTGTTCCAGTGTAGTAATGGAAAATTGTATCGTTGTATCAACGGGATGAGGTGATGCGCAATGCATGAATACGATGATGATCGCACATACCAATTTGTCCTCAACTTATTTTTGGTCGCGTCTTCGCGCAGTCGCACTGAAGTGTCAGCTGGGTATGGTATCAATCGATTCCGCGGATCTGATGGCAGGGGCGCAGAAGTCAGTTGTGGTTTTGTTAAAGAGAAGTGACAAAAAGTTTAGAGATTGGTTGTGCATTTTCCACGGCAGAAAGGGGGTATTGACAAGGATCATCGAGCTATGAAATTAAATCTCCTCAGGACACTTGGACGACAACAAGAGGAAAGCAAGAACGTACGGGATTGTTGTCTCTGGTCCAAGTAACAATTGGAGAGAGCGTTCGGACGACTAACAGAGGACAAGTACTGCTGGATATGTTGCACACGAGTCTGCGGTGTTTCTCTCTCCTGGTTGAACAACGAGAAATTCCTCTCTCCGCACCGAATATGAACATAGGGGCTTGCGCTTTAAGCTAGTGGCCTGTTAGTGCCTGGGGCTAGAATTTAGCGTCGGAAGCACGTGATACGGTCATCGATCATCGCCAAAGTTCGCGGCTCTTCGACATGATTGGTTTCCATGTTTCACATTCACGGGAAGGACTACACGTGGTTAGGGCAGGTATAGTAATCCAAATGCTCTTCAAACAGCTATACTGATACTGATGAGGCTCTTACAGAATCTTGGTGTCTAACTCGAAGAGACACATTCATTGAGATTGTCTGGCCTGAAAAGACACATTCACAGAGATTGTCTGGATTGGAGCGTGACATTCAAAGCACAATACTTTACTCTCGAACAAGAAACAGAGACAAACCCCTTGTAGTCTCGACTCCCTCTATCTCTGCCTATTCACTATGGAGTCGCCAGAACACTTGCACGAGGAATCTACATTAACTCTAGCCTCACAAGGCACCGAATATAGGAGTGTTTCGACTGTTGGTGATGATGATGATGATGAAGTTTTCATTTACGAGAGAAAGAAATTGAGGCATTCCCCTTCAAGTCACGCTGAGCCTTTCCACACCTCGTTCACCTTATTCCAGAAGTTGCCCCTCGAGCTCCGTCAAATCATATGGGAGCTCTCACTTGAATCCCGTGTCGTTGAAGTCGAATTCAGCGAGACTCGGGGCTTCTTCACTCGCGTTCCGATACCAGTGGCCCTCAGAGTATGCCGCGACTCTCGTCATGCTGTCGGTGCTGCTTATCCGGTATCCTTTGGCAACATACTCTATCAACCTCGAATCCTCTTCAACTTCTCCCTCGACACGCTTTACTTCGATCAAGCCATTCAGAACCAGTTTCTCCACTTTCTTGCAACCATGAAGACAGAGGAAGTGAAGAAGATATCCTTCGTTGCAATTGACTCTGACATTGAGTTCGACGAGGAGCATTGGGGAGACGCTTACATTGACTGCTTTAAAGCCCTCTGCAACGTAGCTCCATCACTTCCCGCTCTCAAGGAAGCTCTCTTGGTACAATTCATCCCTCATGCCTCACAGGATGATATACCCATAGGCAATGGGACGATGCAGCTCTTTGAGGAGTGGCCGCATGAGGTGTGGTCGTATCATTGGTGTGATCCGGATGATGAGTTCTTCGGTTTCCCAGATTATGTCTGCGACGAACATGTTCTTGAAGAACCTCACCAACTTTCTGGGTTGAAGGACCTCAGAAGAGTGAAGACCAGGTCTGTATGGGGATGGCGAGCAACTAAGGATTAGGTTAGATCGCTCGGGCACGTTAATGGATGCACAGGTCGGGTCATTGGCAAAATTCATGCCGAGATGGTGGCGAGACAGGTCTGCTTACTGTGGTTTTTTCATGATCTTTTATAGTAGTCTGGCGTCACGCGTGCTTTGCGGATACCCAATCTCTATGGCGTCGGATTGCTAGGGTGGAATAAGGTCACACTAAAATTCGAAGATATTTGGACGCCAATAAAGTGGAGAGGAATTGTTCACGGCAAAGTTTCTAGGCAAGTGCCTAGCATTCCACCTAGTAAGGAGCATCTTCATATCATTGTCTCGGGTATTTTAGAACAATGAACAGTATACTCAAAATCAACCAAATTGTTTGAAAACTGTTCAACGGGGAATTGGACATTCAATCAGAGGAATTGGTCCTCATTGCAGCTAATTGTCTAGGTATCCCAAGATGAGGCAACTAAAGCCATGACGACTAAGCTGCCCTCCTTTACCTTCGCTGATCACACAGGCATCTTATAGTTTCTTCTGCAAAGCAATAATGTCCATCCTTATGCGCTCCATCCTTTGAGTCCGTCGCACCGAACGACACATCCCTTCTGATTCCTCGATCTGCCGTCGATCGCATATCTTTTTTGCGACTGTGGCCTGCTTTGAGTGATACCCATGAGTGTCCGGTGCTTTGCGCAAATCTAGGTATGCTTCCTGTTGAATGCGATATAATTCCTTCAAGTGCCACTTCGCCTCTGGCCCAAGATCGTTCAGTTCGTTCCATTCCTTATTTAATTGTCTGATCTGGTCGGCGATTGAGATTGGCTTCGAGTCCTGGTTCTCCTTAAACCGCTTTTCAAATCGGGCTTTTCTTGCCTCTTCCTCAGTTTCTTGCGCGCTGGAATATTCTTCCTGATTGTATTCTTGTTTTTGATCTGGGTTTGTGACGCGCTCCTCTTCGTATCTGACGGTCTCCTCCTTCCTTGCGCCTTTGAAATGAGATTTCATTCGTTGAAAAAGGCACATTTTGTAAACAGTTATTTTCGACTGAAAAATGGGAATGTGGAATATTTCAAGGAGGATTTTGGAGAATGTGGGCAAGGAAATGTCAGGCGCTATCATAAATCCAGCTACTCCCGAAACAGAATCGCAATCCATGGTTCGCACAATCCCACATTTACATCACAAATGCGGCTTCATCTTTAAACACCCTACGAGCTCCAAAAGGCCCATTGGATAGCCGGTACGTGGAACCTCAAGTGCAAGCAAGACATTAAAGTGCCATAGATATTCTTACATTTAAAATACAAACATACTAGTACATATTTACATTACCCCATCTCATAAATACTCATCCTGCTTTCCCTTCTCCCATACTTCTCAAGGAAGGAAGGTTTCGCAGGTCCCGCATCCACTTCTATAGGCCCTTCTTGTCCAACCGCCATAAACCCGACCATCGTACCGTCCAACTCTACAGCTCCAGGGGGCGTTTGTCCAAATTTGCTTTTTCGCCACGGAGAGATGGGTTCTACCGGTTCGAGGCCTGCTTCAGGTTCGACTTTCAACTGCGTGCTTTCGAGGTCTGCATTTTCGGACGCAGCTTCTTGCGAAGGTGCTCGTTTTCTCGTGCGGTAAATGAATACTAAGAGGACGAACAAGAGTATGAAAACGAGCGCGGATCCGACTGCGATACCGGCTATGGTCCCAGTGCTGAGGGAGGAGGAGGAGGAGCGCCGTGAGAGGAAAATGTATGGTATTATTGTTGGAGACGCTTGCGATGGCTTCTTCAATTCGAAACCCGGGCTCCTTTCCACATTCGTTACACCGTCCGTAAGTCTAATGTAATATCTTGCTTCTGGTAGACTTTCGTCTGGGACCCAATCATGGCCATTTGCGTCAGCAGGCAGATTGACTAAATTTATATAAGCTTGATTGTTCAAAGAAATTGGACCATTACTCACAAGCTATGGTTTCAATATTGCGACCACCTTCCCTTTCTGATCCCACTAGATATATTGTTATACTTTTGCTTGCATTCCGCCAAGATATTGTAAACAATCGTCCGTATTGGATATCCTCGTATCCTTGATAATCGAGGTCAACTGCAATCGACGAGGTAAAAAGAATGCCAACGAGAAAGAAACACCCTGAAATCAACTGACGCATTTTCAGCACGAAAGAAACCGCTGCCAAATTTCAAAATCACAAAGGAATTGCCCTAATATAATCTCACCTTGTACAATGCCCAGTAGGCTCAGCCTCGTACCAACTGTTGGAAATCAATCGTGATGTTCTTACAGCCCATGGATTTGGTATGCTACTGGTGGCGCAGCCCATTGGTCGACCACGCCAGAGCGATTTGACCAATGTATTGTTGGTAATTAAAAGGGGCTAAAAAGGCTTAAATCCTTCGACAAGATTGCTCGCTAGACGCGAGTTATTTGTAGAAACATTTGTCCTGAAATAGTTAATCTCCCGATAATCTTTGAGGCTCAGCGTCCGCGCCCAAGCCCCACGAACAGGCCGGTCAACGATGACGATAAACGCAGGGAGACATCAAGGATACAAGAGGAGTGGAATATCTGTCTCTTCAAACGAGATCTTCTGCGACGGACTGCCGTCGCTCGGATCGATCGCACTTCGACACGCCACAGGATGGCTTTTCACCGGCGCGGTGGAGCTTCTGTGCTTATCGCCGCACTGCCAAACAGCGAACGAATCCTCTCACTCCAAGGATTCGAAACCCGCTACCTGTGGTGGTAGGTCAAGCAGATTCGAAGTGGCATCGTTCTGATTGTCCTTCAACAATACGCACTATCAATGATTATATCTGCGTTTGGATATTAAGTATATCCTCCATATCGACCATGGGGAACGAGATTTGACCCGCCATGGTTGGTCTGGGGGGCAATTCTCCCACGCTGCACCGTCAAATCAGCTATGATGAAGGCTCCTCAAACGTTGTGCCCATTACTACGGGAACCTTTGCTATCGTATCGAGAGTCTTGAGAAAAGTTCTTGTTGTGAAATTTATGTTTTAGATCGACATGCGAGCCGGACCAGGCGAAGAAGCTTTTTCGATTGTTGAGTTGGCTTATTTTCTCAACCTGCTGGTTAGTAAAGTTGATCACCAATTCTGGAAGTCCTTGGTTAATACTGAGTTGCTGTAGGGTGATATTCTGCCATTTCGAGGTACTTGACCTCATATTGTGTCTGTCACAATCATTCAAAACGGCAATCCAGACAATGCTGGAGCGGAAGGACTTATTAATCGTGGTCCTTCTGTATCCTCAAATTTGTTTGGCGGTATTGGAACACTACTTCACGATTTCTGGGGATCGATCAAAGTCATCGAGCTGCCTTGAAAGGACTGTATTCGTCATGCTCCGCCTAACTTTTCGACACCTTCACTTTAGACATCAGACCGCAGTACATACTGCCCAACACTCTCGTCGGTGGATGTAAGCAGACTGCATTCGAGTGCCTATGTCACTCCATCCCCACCATCTCTCCCCTTATCGGATCTCCGGTTGCCGAAGTCTCCCAATACATGACCTGGACATACACATCACCAAATACCCGACAATAAGCTTACCAGCCGCTTGCATCTCACCGGCCTACCACAGCGAGCTTAGCAAAGTAATGTAAGACCGCCTCACAATGGAACATCGGATTCCTCGGATAGCTTCTCTATACACCAAAATATGAATTCACGATATCTTTCACGAGCATTTGGCTACATGTGACATAAGTAAAGTAAAGTGAATTCGTGGACATTATCTATTAAATATTTTTTATCCAAACCAAAATAATCTCCCCTGCCCGTTACCCCTTTACCATCAACAAAGAACTCCAATCCATCCGATAACCATTCCCCTAAAACTAGTTGGCCATCCCAAAATTCCAAGGCATGATATATCGTAAAACACCAAAGTCTACGCAACAGCAAACTTCGACCTAGCCCTCAACTTCGCGCCAAAGATCCAAAGCGCAAACATCCCAATAATCCCAATGACCGACAACCCACCCAGCACAGAAACACCTTTCCCGACCCCCAAATTAATAAAAAGCGGTCTTCCGAATAGAATCGACCCACAAGCAAACGCTGATCTCAAGAAATCATTTCCAGCGAAGAGCGACGCCGCATATTGAGGATAAGACAATGGTACGTAAACAAAAATACATTGCATAACAACAAACACCGTAGCTCCGTAGACAGTGATGCCGATCGTAGGTGCGATCCAATGGACGTCAGGGCGAGCTGTCCACGCGAAGATGAAGAGCCCGATTGTAGGTCCGAAACAAGCGAAGAGCGCTGGTACAAGCCGGGACTCTTGGGCTCGAAGACCATTCTTCATGATGTCGGGGATAAGATAGAGCCAGAGGTATAAACAATAGATGACTATTCCGATGATACAAGCCACGAGGATACATGTGAAGACCACGCCGATCATACCGAGTGAGAAGCCGTAATAAACTGGATAAACCAGTGGGAAGACTTCGAAAAACGAGTAGTAAATCCCGTAAATGATAGCAGTATAAACGTTTACGAACGCGATAGCTGGGTCCTTGATAGTGATTTCGATGGGTTTATAAATAGCGTCTAGGATGACGGCTCCGAGCTTCATGTTCTTCTGATCGATTTCCGACTGAGCTAGGAGACGGTTATCACCTGTTAGTTTGCGGAGGCGTTGAGCGCGGCGGAGAAGAATGTTGGGCGTGCTGGTTTCGGGGAGGAGAGAGAACATGATAAGGAAGACGGGACCAGCGGCCCAGAGGATCTCCCAGAGAGACCAGCGCCAGCCTTTGGCAGTGACAGCGAAGCCAGAGATGAGGGGACCGAGTGCCGGGCCGCAGTAGGCGGCGGATACCCAGGCTACAAGGGCATATGGAAGGTAAATGAAGGGATACATGTCTTGCATGGATGCACCGCCGGTTGCTAGACAGGGCGAGCCAAAGAACCCTTGTAGAAATCGGAGCACGAGAAGCCCTGCAAAGTTATCAACCAGGGCTGTTGGTAGAGAAAGTATCATGAAGAGGAACATCGTCACTGCGTATACAGGAGAACGACCGATTGAGGGGACTTCGGAGAGTGGTGACCAGATGAGAGGACCCATTCCGTAGGCCAGGACGTAAAGCGAGAGGGGGAGGGACGCATCGAGCGGAGTGACACCAAACTTCTTGATTACACCCAACTCACTGGAGGTGTAAATGGCGGATCCTGTATAGACAACGAAAGTGTAGAGGCAGATGATGGCCGAGACGTAAAATCGCTTTCCGTTGGACCAATTCTGGGGATTTGCTGGATCGTCAGTCGTATACCAATCTACGAGAACATTTCCATCTGATGTCTTCTGGGGAACGATAGGTTTGGTCTGTGTCCTCTCGAGGGCGAGTTCTGCTTCAAGTTCCAATCGCTCCTCGGTGTATGGAGTAGTCTCAAGTCGACTCTTTGTCCGCGTAAGATTCAAAGATGCTGCGTTGCCTTCGTATGGACCTGGCTGTCCCGTCTCGGTCTTCTCAAGGTCTATATTATCATTGCTAGGCGCTATACCATCCTCGCTGCTTGATTCACTTGACTTTCGTGATTTCTCTTTAGTGAGATTTCGTGTTGCTGTGACAGGGCTATCTGCTGAGTTGAGGATCGCGTTGTATGTTGACGGTAACTCAAATCCAGGTAATTCTTCTGGATATCGGAGAAACTTATTGCGGGTAACGTATCGGATGAGTTGACCCAGAGGGGCTTCTCGAAGAAGGTCTGCCATGGTGTTTTTGCTGGGGGAAAAGGCAAAGCGGTGTTGACACGATGGAATAGAAGGTTTGAGAAGATATAGAAATCTGGAAATCGACCTCAAGACAGATGCTCGAAGCACAAACTGTGTATAGGAGGCAATGTCTTGAAATGAAAATGAGCCGAATCAGCTTACCTGGGACGGTGCAATGTTATATATATCTGATTGAGGGTAATAAGCTCTCTACTTGAGAGCTTGTAGCTTCATTTGGGCAATGGTACAGGGGGGATAAGTAAGCATGGCTGAATGACAAACGCATAGCTGCTTAAATCCGACTCAGCAGCTTTCCATAACTTTCATTCGCCCTATCTCGATTTGACTCACATCATTAGCAAGGGTTGAAACTCAAATGCAGACGGCAGAGGTATTCACTATCACATTTGAGTGGATATGGCAACAGTGCGGACTTTGGGTGTGATTCTTGGCGGATGTAAGCACGATGGCTGATGCCAAGACCTGCGCGTAGCATGTTAAAATCCGAGAGCAGGCGCACCTCGCTGAATAATGCCCCTAGGGCCCTACTAGGGGCCCTACTACCTAGTACGTACCAAAGTCACGATGACGCACAAGAGGGTTTCTTGTTTTCTTCACATCTTTTCCGTTTGTCAGCAGCATCGAATTGATTCGCGAGTTCTGCAGCATGGCGGGCAAAGTTGGGCCAGTGAGGGCTGAGATAAGATTCTGGGTTGGTAAAGGCTACGTATATCCTACTAGGGAATAAGGATTAGTGAACGCCGTTTTGCTTTCCAACCCAAGCGGGTTTTCAAAATAGCTTGCGCAAGGGCTCACTCTTCCGCCGTCTTTCGGGCAGGTTTACTAACATGAATCCCTATATCCCAAGTCTATGGGATTTCGGGGTCGGAGCAACTCTATTTGCTAAATGATGCGATATAAGAATCTAGGCTCGAGAAGATTACATTGATGAGATATATCGGAGATATCCTCAGATCAGCAAATGTTGATAAGTGGCTCGTATCCAGCGGTACAGAGGACGGTTGCATGTGCGAACTGTGGGAGTGAGAATATGGAATGTGGGGCAATCTAAAATGAGCCTGAGACTTGAGACTTCTCCTGCAATGACAAATACCCAGTCATATATTTTGGTTTTGACTGGAAGAACGATCCTTGGTTTGCTCCTGAAATAGGCTACTGCTGTGGTCGAGACGCCTATCTGGAAATACCCCAGACTGTTCAATGCCACTACAGAATACATTTCCCTCGACGGTGAGACTTTAAGTCTCTTTCTCAAAATGCCCATGCATACGCAAATACTTCATATTCCCGGCAAGAACATGGCTCTTAATTATCGCAGCCTGCTCACTCAGATAATCGAGAAAGTCCTGAAGACGGATATCTAAGACCTCAAGTAAGTCCTGCTGCTTCTTGTTGAACGCACCCGGCTCCAGCCTCAACATCTTCTCGACTGTCTCCTGCTCGTCTTCCTCCCACTCCAACGTCGCTGTTTTGAGATACTTGAAAGCTGCTCCGTTTATCTTGTATATTGCTTTCTCGGCCACTTTACCGGTCTCTCGTAGCTTCAATAGCTTTTCTCTGTTTCTTCCCAAGGGCTGGAGATTGTCCAGGGGTGCGGGGCCGAGGCTTTCTACTCTTGTTTGGACGTATTCATCCCATGGAGTAACAGGATCATAATAGCCATACTGAGCACTACTCAGGTCAAGAGCATACTCGCTTCCTCCGTTCTTTAATGCGATTTTGAAGACCTCGTGGTCGTAATCGACAATGTCTTCCTCGCCGGCGCTGGTGATTGCGACTGTCTGCCTTCTGGGATTCTTCGGTTGAACCATGATCTCGACGATATCAGATGCAATATCTAAGCTGGTCAGTGGATAGCTTGCATATCACTAGATTGATACTAACCTTTCACAAAGTACTTGACCATGTCAAGCATCCAAGCACTAGCGTCCTCTCCAGCTAGGAATGCAAGGACTGTTTGCTTATCCTTCGGGTCCGTGAACATCGCAGTAGGAAACTCCTGAAGTGCTTCGAAGTCGATGACCATCTTCGGATATACGCCCTCGTGGATATAGAATTTCCCGTCCCTTTCCTCCGTACGGGCAACCAACCTATCGAAGATCTTCTCTCGGTACATGTAGAAGATAATTTGCAATGTCGCGCCTGCACGATGAAGCATCTTGCGCGATTGTAAGTGCTTACAGACGCCTTTGTGGCTGCTCCAATCCAATTTCTGGCATTGGCCTGAGCAATACCAAGTGCTTTGGCAACTCGAGCCAGGCGTATCATTACAGTCACCGCATACTAAGGTCGCGGGTTGCGGGCAACGTGCGCAGGTGTGCGGTGTCAAGTCTGTCACTGTGGATGACATGTTCATAAAGCGACAATACCACAATGTTCAGCGCAACTTAATAAAGCAGAACTCTCTTGGAAGAACTGTACGTTGTATATTGAAGTCCTGGGAGGTCAAAATCACTAGTTGTCGCGTTCTTTCACGGATTTATAAACGATCGAAGATCGGCGACTTATCCAAATTGCTTTAGCTGGGCAAAGAAATTGTCGCGTATGATTTTTTAATGATTGAATACAGTTCACTTCTATACATTTTTTCACTGCTGCCAAATTGGCCTAACTTCAGCTCTCACTTCCAGAATCTTAAGTTCAAGACCTACGTCAAACGCAGTCAACCAGAGAGGTCATTCGTTACGGGTTTTAATCTGCTTAATATCAAAAGCTTGGATAGTAGTAAATTAGTTCTCTCCGCCCTTATCGAAGCCAATTTCGCAGGGCATAGGTGAAACCGCTCACTCTCTCAGCTCCACCATGGGCTTTCCTCGCCTCCTAGTTTTCCTTTGCGTCTCGGCCGCCTTTATTGGATGACTGTCTGTGGACATAAATCTTTCCATTTCTTTCCTCAGCGCGAATGATATTCGAATTGAATAGCTTCTTTTTGTAAACATAGAAGTTCTCCTGGAGCATTTCCCCCCGCTCGGCGGAGGCTTCTGTGAGCCCGGAGATCGTTACAGAGCTCCTTGTGGTTTGCTCGATCGACTTTTTGACAAGCAGCAGAGCAGTAACAAGTATCCTCGACCCGACGACTATATCCAGGTGCGTTCTTACAACCGCTGCAGGCCTGGTGTGGAGCTTTCTTGCAAGTTACACAGGTTTCGGGTGGGTTCGGTGTTTCAGGAGCAATCGAGGATATTGGGGCCATCACTTCGAGCATGCCACTGCCGCCAATCATTGTAAAAATTTGTCAAGGTAAGCAGAGATTGGAGAGGAGTGTGTGATATACAATGAACGTACTGTACGAGGGGCCAAGACGCCTTCAAATGTGTTGCAAGGAGAGATCAGCGATATTACAAAAGCTTTTGTTGGTGCTCTTGATCACTGTTGTCTAAGATCGAAGAAGTCGGAGTGGTGACGAGATCATATGGAATCTCCACGAGGTTTTGAGGTGAATGAGAAGGTGTTTCCATGGAAGACCCAATCTTTCACCTCTCGGCTATGTTTGCAAAGCTACCGCAAGCTCGCGTTTTTATCTATCATTTCCCTCTGCACATCGCCTCACCCATGTTTGATGCGTTGTATCGGATTCCGCTTCTTATCACCCTTGATCTACCCACCCATTGATCCTCGTTTTCTTGGAACTTCCCAAACTCGATTTCATCTTTTCATGTCTTTAAACTTC
>Ga0182030_10006608_pt1 | contig 24411 bp, 20 predicted proteins | sample 812S3MmetaG_FD_121299 | JGI IMG/M metagenome (GOLD analysis project Ga0182030, IMG submission 121299) | Permafrost microbial communities from Stordalen Mire, Sweden - 812S3M metaG (Illumina Assembly) | ecosystem: Environmental > Terrestrial > Soil > Wetlands > Permafrost | place: Sweden...
CCTAACCCTAACCCTAACCCTAACCCTAACCCTAACGACTATTGTATTTTACTGTATATTTAATTAGCCTATAATTGTTTCTAGCTCTAGACTTATATTTTCAAAGCTTTTCTACAATCTATAAATTATAACTATTAAGTAGCTGAACTATTATTTTAAATATATTATCAGTTAATTAATATAGCTTTACTTAAAAATACTATTCTTAATTATAATAGTCAAAAATAATATAAGAACTACAGAGATAGTAGACTACTATCTTATAAATAGGATTATACAAAAATATAATAAGATTCTAAATAGAAGATATCTATTTAAAAAAGATGATAAAATAGTAAGATATAATAGAAATCACGGTTTTACTAAATACAATTTCGCCGGAATTGTGCTGACTCAGCGATCCACAGACCAATTACACTGTACAGAATTCACAATTTCGTCGAAAAAGAGGTCTTGTATAAGAGATAAATATATATTTTTTTTGAATAGATAGATTCTAAATTAGTTGATAGATTGGTTATAGGTATAGTAAAAGGATTTATAGATCTGATAGGCTTTGGGATAGTTGATAGATTGTTTATAGATATTATAGAAGGATTTATATATGAAGCAGAAATAATACAAGTATATCTGTGTAAATAAAGGTTCTTAGTAGTTATAATAGTCTGTAAGCTACTAGAGTAGGTCTGATAGAGTATATTTGAATTAAGTTCTTCTAAGAAATATTGATAGTAATAGTTTTAGTAAAAAGAGAGTAGATTAGTAGAATAGACTATAAAAAATATAGGTATCTATGAAAAATCTTATAGAACTAGTAGATTTTATAAGAATCTTCTAGATGATTTCTTTTAAATAGATTTTCTGGCCAATATTATTTAGAGTAGGTATAATAGTATAAGAGATCTATTAAAAGATATAGATTAAAGGTCAAGATTATAGATACATTAAGTATGTCTATTAGAAGAAAAGAAAAGTTCTTGTATAGACTGTGAAAGTCAGCTGACCCATCAATTTTTGGGACGACTTTGGGCTATATTACAGTATTATATAGATTTATATTATATTTAAGAATATAATATATTCTATATGAATCGTTCTAATTCTTTCTTTAATAATCATTACATCTGATATAAAAGAAACAATGTTCAGTTAAAATACACTATACTTTTGACAGTAAACTAGTAATACTACTTTACGTCAGGTGGTACGATTTGTAGAGTCTACAGGTTGACTCATTAGATCGAAGAGGAATCCTTCAGATGGTATATCGATATACTGGCTCGTGAGATCATCAAGCCATGGTTCGCCTTGCAGTGGAAGCGCAGAGAGTATGTGGTCGGAAGATGAAGGCAAGACCGCTGGCGCAGGACGATATGACAAGACCTCTCGCGTGTACTGAGCCAATTGGCTTTTGACAACACCTCCAATTGGCCAGATACCGCCCACAATGTTCAGCGCGCTCAGCTCCAGCTGAATGTGTTCCTTGTGCTGAGCCTCGGAGTTGTCGCGTGGTAGAATAGCAGCCAAATGTACCGCAGCGGCGAACGCGATTGAGCATGAGAAGCATGGGGTTAATGTTTTCAACGACTGGCGTGATGCTATCAATTTCGAAATGCCATTTGCGGATCGAATGGCGGCTGCGCGGTGGAAGCGTTCATCTTGTGACTCCAATTTGTCCCGCCGATCGTTACCACAGACCGTTTTGAAGCTGACTTTGCCAGCCAAGCTCGACCGAGGAAAATGGAGGCAGATGCCGGCGAGATTGATGATCATCAACGCACAGGACATAACCTCGTCAATGTCGCCATCGTCCTGTACAGGATTTCGCTTCTCTGCCGGTAGCGAGAAAAGGAAGCCAGTAAGGGAGGCACCCATCGCTTGAACTTGGGCATCGCTTAAGGACCCATCAGATTTCTCACCTTCGAAAATGCTGCTCATGATACGCATGGCTTCGATCTTGTAAGCAAAAGATGACCACTTGAACTTGTCCTCCATCGGTACGCGCTGTCTCATTGCTCGAAGGTCTCTCGATTCACCAAAGCGGCCAGATTTGTAATCCTCACAGTGTCCTGGAAGGAGAAGATCGTCGGGGCGTCTGATTCGAAAGTTCATACCTGCGATAAGAGAAATGAGTCCGGTGATGGTGTATAACTCCCAATACGTTCTTCTCCAGCTTTCCCGGTAGATTAGACCTTGGCCTTGTCCAAAACCATTGCAGTCAAGACCAATGCGCGATGCTAGTGACGTGGCCTCAGTGAGTGCTTTGTTGCCACGATCGCGCTCAAAGCGGGCATACGAGGTTAGGGTGAGAAGCAGGAGGGCCTGCACCTTAAAGCCGTTGTCTGGGATATTTGGGTCGAACACCCGCTCTGCTTGTTGTTGAAGTTTGTCGGAGACGACGGAAGACAGGTGACTCGCCATGAATGCCATGACAGCCCTTAAGTATTCTGGCAGTATGTTACGGTTTTGGAGATACAGTCTCTGTGGAAGGACGATCGGATGCGCGGGATGGATATCTCGATAGTATACGTTGATGAGCTTATCAAAATCTGGATCCTCTACATCTATGTGCGGAGTTGAAGTTGTCTCTTCGCTGAGTGCTTCCTGGCCTTCTGGAATTGCGAAGCTTGGTGTCGAGAAGACAGGGTCTGTATCAACCGAGTTGGCGAACCCCGCGTCATCTACTGGCGTGTCAAGCTCATTGACGGAATCAGGATATAGTCTTTTCTTCTTTCGCCCTTGGAAGCCCCTCCGCGACTTCATAAAGATGCATTCAATACCCGAAGCTGTGCACCGCGCGCATGATGGCATTTGGCTATCGCATTTGAGATGCTTAGATCGGCAGGCCAAGCACGCCAAAGGGTTTGGGCCTTCAGTGGTTGTGGAGGCCATCGCAGAGATGGGAGCAGAGCTAGTACATGCGGCGGATTTAAGAGTAGTGGATGCGATCCTACATTACGTGTGCAGGCTAAAAAATTGTTCGGTGGGCTGAGGTGATCGTAGACAGATGACAAAGGTTCTGTGGCGCCTTCCCTAGCCGAGGCATCTCCACTAGCGGGTCCTGGATAGCCGATTTCGGCTCTCTGTTGGTTCCGATGAGAGCGGGCTCTTAAGATCTGCTGTGGTTGGCTCGGGGACCATTCCGGACCGGGATCTAGAGGGCCGCCTGAGGCCGTAGCCGCGTACTTAGTGATTTCGGGGTGTCCTTAGCACTTCGCTTTCTACGTACTCATCTATAATACAATAGTTGCAACCTATGCTTACAGCACACTCCCCAGAACCGTGTCCTACTACCACCTTGGAACATGTGCAATGCAGACGTTACTCGTTTTTAAAGCTGCAGTTATTCAGTACATCTACAGTGTCCAGAGGACAGGATCCACAGTACTAGGCGCTATAACACTGCTCGTATTCTCCTCCGGTGTCTAAGTCGCATCGATGCGAACGTTTCAGATTCCAGAGATCACCACTGTAATGGCCACGGCTGCTTGGGTAGACCTTATGTTCACAACCTGTGTGACAAATTGATACTGGGATAGAAGAGACGGCTAGTGGCTAGAGCTAAGTTGATATCAAACAAAGATAACGGTCTATCTACGAGCCAAGAGTAAGCGTCAATAGGAATGCAGGATTTTTCTCAAGTTTCCATTTTGAAATTCTTCGTGTGTTTTATAGCGATTTCCTCGTGAACTTTGAAGCAGGGGCCAAGTTAAATAAACACCTATCATGTTGCATGTGTTAAACTCAAGCTCGATTAAGCCTATCTTAACCTATAATTTACAAAGTCAACTAAAACTTAGCGCGAGCTTCACATTTCTAGAATTTTAGTGGCCCAGCTCAAACATGTTCACGCTTTAGGCGGAGAAATCCAACCTTTTGCTCCTCCCCAAGTGCCCCTCACCATCGACTTGTAATAGACCCACGGGAAGAAATCCTTTTTCAAATGATAGAACGCACGACGCGGCGTTCCTTGGTCGATGCCGAATATGCCAAACGTCTCCTTCGGTTCTGCTCCATACTTGAACTCTGCAAGCATGAGTTTTCCATACTCAGTAGGAATTGGACAAGATGTGTAGCCATCGTACGTCGCTGTTAGAGCCTTCCCTTCCATGGCCTGTAACAAGTTGTTCACCATGACAGGTGCTTGTGCCGTGATTGCTGCGGCAGTCTTCGAGGTTGGCAGACTGGAGGCATCACCTAACGACCATACATTCGGATATATTTTGTGGCGGGTAGTAGATTCGTCGACATCAACGAGACCGGCTTCGTTGGCAAGCTCGCTGTTCTTTAGGAATTCATGGGGACCCATTTTCGGTACGACATGCAGGAAGTCGAAATGTTTCTGAATCTGGTCATTTGTCTCAAGACGTGTAAAAGTTGCGGTGTTGCCTTCAATAGCCGTAAGGTCGTGCTGGAAAAGTCCTTCAACCCCTCTCTCCTCGCGCAGCTTTTCAAGACGCTTGCTATACTTTGGTACGCCGAACATGGTGGGAAGGGCGGTGGCAAAGCTGATCTGAATGGGAGACTGAGGGTCGTATGCTTTGTATGATCCAGCCTTCTTCCAATGATCTAGTGCCAGCCACATGATCTTCTGCGGTGCCCCAGCGCATTTGACAAGTCCGGATGGCTGCGTGAACAGGGCGTTGCCTTTGTTGAACTTCTTTATATTTGGGAAGACCTTGTCGCATGTCTCGTAGCCGTAGATGGAGGACACCATGGCATCAGAGTTGGCGAGAGCCTCTGGGAGCCCTTTAATGCTGGCATAGTTGATGCTGACGCCGGGGCATACGACTAGCTGCTCATACAATATCTTGTCGCTGTTGTCGAGAGTAATATGGTTGTCTTTGGGAGAGATGGATTCCACGCCGCCGTTGTAGAACTTGAGGTCTGAAGCGATCAACGAGTGCATAGGCCGTCGCAGCTCTTCTTTAGTTTTTAGGCCAGCACCGACTAAAGTCCAACCGGGTTGATAATGATGCCATTTCGCTGGATCGACGATTGCGATGTCGTTCGGCTTGAACTTGCCAGATCGCAGGAGCTGATGGCTGATGTTTAAGCCTGCGCTACCGGCGCCGATAACAACGATTTTGTGATTGCGACTTGTCACCGCTGCTGATCGGATAGTTGTTAGGCTTCTAGCAATGCTCGGTTTGTATTGTGGGCATTTTGCTAGACTAAACGCTGAAGTGGCGGGAACGCGAAACATCTTTGCTGGCCCCAACTTGGTCGAGGAACATTCTCATTTTGATCATTTTCATTTAAAGGTGAGCTCTAAATGACAAAGCATTTAGGCGAAGTGTGTTTCAAGGATGTTAAGGAGTATTGACGGTTTTAACGTCAGACCCCGATTGTGGTCGCCGACGCGGCATGTCTGCTCAAGCCAGAGGCTTGATCTGACGAGCACCATGTAAATTCTAGATAAAAAGGCATTCCAGAGATATTCACCTGCATCTCGGATACCTTTTCTCGAAACGCACCACCAATTTACAACCACGATGAAGCACCTAATTTGTCTAGCAAGCAACAGAGCTTCCCGAACGCTGCTCCGATACACGCAATTAGAAGTTGGAGCATTTCCCCTGGCTCGATTTTGCTCAACCAAAGCATATCTGACCACTCCAAGCACTATGAAGGCGTGCAATGCCTTCAGTGCTCGCAGGCGATATTCTCCTAAGCTCTTCTTGTTAGGACCAGGAGTTTCAGCCAATCAAAGATCGTGGTACAACAAAGAAGTAGGCAATGCGAGCGAGCCCACTGTGCACAATGTATTCGAAAGCAAGACCGGCTCTTGGCAGTACGTGGTCGCGGACAAAGCAACCTCAGTCGCAGTCATCATTGATCCAGTGCTTGACTACGACCCCGCCACACAGGAGGTCGCCACAACCACGGCCGATTCATTGCTAGCTATAGTTGGTAAAGAAGGGTTTAAAGTAAATATGATTCTTGAGACACATGCTCATGCGGATCATCTCTCTGCAGCCTCGTATTTACAACGCCGATTGGCACAAGAGCAAGGTCACCGTCCAAGTATTGGCATAGGCAAGCGCATCGAGCAGGTACAACGTCGATTTGGAGAGCGGTATGGTATACCAGCACGTGAATATGAAAGGGTCTTTGACAAGGCTTTCGAGGATGACGAGGAATTTGTCATTGGGAATTTAAACGCAATGGCGATCCACATACCTGGACACACGCCTGATCATATGGGCTATAAAATCGGAGGTAATGTCACACATGTTTTTATTCCAGCTAATAGCGCTGACATGATTACTTAGACAACATCTTCTGTGGTGATTCCATCTTTAATCCAGACTTAGGCTCCGCGCGAGCAGACTTTCCTGGTGGCAGTGCAACGGATCTGTTCAAGTCAGCCCGTAAGCTCCTTAACTTCCCGGACCATGTGAAGATCTGGCCAGGGCATGACTATCCTCCCGAGGGGCGAGTAGAACCAGTACCGTGTATGACAGTTGAGGAACATCGAAAGCAGAACAAGCACTTGATGGATGGAGTGACGGAGGAGGAATTTGTGAAGATGAGACAGGCTCGTGATATGACGTTAGCGGCACCAAAGCTATTGCATCAGTCGTTGCAGATGAATATCCGAGGTGGGAAGCTGCCAGCAGCGAGTAGTACTGGACAGAGGATGCTACATCTGCCGTTGCAGTTGGGCGATTTGAGATGGTAAATTCCCAGTCGGAACTCTTATTGAGTTGTGCGCAAAAGAGCCCAATCATCATATTGGAAGGAATTATGATGAGTTCAGATATCTAAGTAGCATAACACTAAGTATGAAGTCAACTAGGCGTTCAACAAGCAGCGCGAAGATGATTGTGTTGAGTTGAAGTCTTATCATGTTAGCGTTGCGTTGTTGGGTGTTCTCATGCAGTGGTCCGAATCGGGACTAGCGCTTCGCAAATTGCTTTAAAAAGCCTCCAAAATTTCTCTAGCTAGAAAATGTGCTATTCTGACTTCACAACTTTTTCAGACCTGGTTTTGTGACCCCATAAACTCTCAGACCTACAAAGGACTTTTCTTCAGCGTTATGCAAATAAGCGTAACTTCGATCGAGCGCTGACCATGGGGGGTGAGAAAGATGACTATTTTACCACCAATTGGGAGGAAGTATTGAGTTGGGTTAGAGAGCGTCGAACTATCCCCTCCTTTTGCCCGTTCTGCTTTCATAACGAGAATCTTTCACCCACCAAGAGGATCTCGGCGAAGATGAGCCAGGTTGCCAGTTGTAGCAATTCCAATCACATAGAGGCACATATCGACGCCCCCGGTTTCCCTTTATCAATCCCTAGGATACAAGTTGAACTGTGTTCTCTATCGTGTGTTCCTAGAAGGGGATTCGGGTGAGATCGTGCGATGTTCCCCGAGTGGCGCCGAGTCGTGCGCACCAACCGGTCTGAGAATTGTTCTTCTTTTCTTCCAGATGGCGTGAATTGAATGGGCTGACAATTTGGCTTACAGTAGACATGTGTCATGTTTCCCTAGGGTGCTCTTGAATTCAAATATGTATAAATACTTACTTGACATCCTTCCTTCACCCGGGGTTCCTACTGTCAATCCACGCTATTGATTTAATTCTTTTGTATAATGATGTCACATTCAATCTCGGTCGGTAGGCCTGCTCTAAGGCATATCTCCATCCTTCGATCCAATGCTCTTAGATCCTCAACTTCAGCTTGGCGATATCGTTCAATAGCTACTCAAGCACAATCAATAGCATCAAAAAGGATTTTTTCGACCACTGAGCTCCTTAAAAAGGATACAAGGGAGACCTTTCCTGTTGTTCCGGCTTCAGTCGCACCACAAATTGAACAGACGGAGATGGTATGGAAGCATGAGATGTAGGTACAAGAATGTAGATGAGCTTGTATTGCGGATAAAGCTAATATGTGTTGCTTTTTAGATTCACAGAAGATGATATGCATAGAGTTTCAATTGCTCACCGAGAGGCTCAGTCATTGTCTGATAGAGTGGCCCTAGGCGCCGTCCGCTTTCTACGATCCGCAATGGATTTGGCAACAGGTTACCGTCACCACCATGGCAGTCAGACGCAAGGTGCTAAAACAACACCTGTGTCAACCATGACTGAGGCGAAGTGGCTTGTCAGATTTATCTTTTTGGAGAGCGTGGCTGGTGTTCCTGGAATGGTGGGAGGCATGTTACGGCATATGCACAGCTTACGCAAGATGAAAAGGGACAATGGATGGTATGATCTATCTTATACTTACCAGGGAATAGAAGCTGATGACGAAGACTTATAGGATTGAAACTCTGATCGAAGAATCATTCAACGAACGCATGCACCTACTCACCTTCCTTAAACTTCACTCACCTGGGATCTTTATGCGGACAATGATTTTAGGCGCGCAAGGCGTGTTTTTCAACGGATTTTTCCTCTCCTACCTTATTTCACCCCGCACCTGCCACCGCTTTGTCGGATATCTCGAAGAAGAAGCCGTCATTACCTACACTCGGGCACTGAAAGACCTTGACGCGGGTAGACTTCCCCTTTGGCACAGACTAGATGCCCCTCAAATTGCAGTTCAATACTGGAATATGCCGGAGGGGCATCGTACAATGAAGGACCTGCTACTCTATGTTCGGGCGGATGAGGCTAAGCATAGAGAGGTCAATCATACACTAGGCAACCTGGACCAGAAGAATGACCCCAATCCTTTCGCCAGCAAGTTCAAGGACCCGACCAAGCCTCATCCAAGCAAGGGACTCGCAGACTTGAAGGGTATTGGTTGGGCACGTGATGAGGCTCTATAGAGGATATTATTTGGATTTTCGCGGTCTCTTGTCAAATAGATAACCTTTTATTGTTTTGCTTCTATCGGGTAAGGTACACCAGGAGTCAACATAGAGTTACGGAGCATAGTGCAGGTTTTTATACAAATTAAACTCGCTAATATTCGAATTTTATCAGCTATATTGATGTGTTAATTTTCAAGAGTTGGATATGGTCGACACTGAGTTCATATACTTCTACGCCGCTGATTAGTTACTTTCACTCTTTTGTTCACGGTGTAAAGAAAAGCCCGATCAAATCGACCGACCGACATGGCTGAATCGTTATGACAATTAGCATATGCCCATTTTTAACCCCTGTGCTGCCAGCCTCCCCTGCCGAAATTACGCGGGGTGACGGAGGTGTGCGTCTGGCAGCATAGGGGATAGTCGGCGACCTTGAAGACAAGCAGCCGCTTGGCTTGTAACCTTAAATCCACGCCACCAAAGCTCGGCTGGCTTGGCCACGTCTAGGCTCGATCGAAATCAGCGCTTGGACCTGCTGGTGCTGCAAAATAATCGCCACATTAACCTCGTCGGGTGGCACAGGACAAATTTTCTCTCTCTCATCTGATAGTTGGGTTTCCTCGGCCGAACACTGATGAAGCCGGACATTTACAGGATTGGATCGGGCAGTGTTCCTAGTAAGGTTTGGTATGCCTTCTTTGTGCATGGGGAGTTCCGCAATTCGGAATTTCCATACAAAGTGTTCCCCGACATCGCCGACCTGTCTTTTTGGAACATTATCATATTATCTGATCCGGATACTGCACGCGCACTGTATCGCTAACGCGGCCGCTGCGTATATTCCACCTCTAAAACAACTTGCTCACAATTACTCATAGCAGGTAAGGTGAGCGGCACTCCAGTGGTCTGCATTTCGACCGGCATGAGATGCCTCTATTTCATTTCAACAGTTGTCGGGCGCAGATGTTGTAAGACGAAAATTGAAGCACTGCAGAACTAGGCAAGGAATAAATGGAAATTGTCCAAGACTCTGGCATGGATACACAATTTAAAGGCCTCAGTCTCTCCCTAAATTTTGTCTCTTCGTCCTTTTCATCTTCTCCATCCCATTCTATTTACTTGCACATCTTCAGTTAGAGTGACATCGATATCAGCAACCACCAATCATGATTTTTCAAGCTTCTCTCCTCTCTTTCTTCTGCTGGATTACCGTTCTGTCCTTTCTCACACGGGCTACTCTTCCCTTTGGTCATCTTGGTCTAGAAAATATAGGTTTGTTCCTAAATGAATTCCACTTTCTCTCCGGCAACAACCACGCCGAGATCAGTGCCAACCATTGGTGTGCTATTATTTCCGACGACTTCCTACGGTGTGTCGTATATAACACCGCCACCACACCAACCCGTCTCGCAGGCATCGAGTACATCATATCTCCAACAACCTTCGAGTCACTTGACTACGAAGAGCGCCAGCCATGGCATAGTCATAGCTATGAGGTCACCGACAGCTTTCTGATCGAGCCAAATATACCACCCTCTGTCTACCATGCGATCATGGAAGTCCTTGTCGGTACCTATGGGAAGACTTTTCACACATGGAGATACGATCAAGCCAACTAGAGCATTTCCTTGGGTATTCCCGAGATAGTGATGGGTTACACTGGATCCTCTCAAATCACGCCGGACTTCGTTACGAAGAGAGATGCCTTGTTTGGGGTCAACACGACTGCCATCCGCAAGAGCAGGGCAGACATCGTGGCTCCTAAGGTCATCGAGGGTGGGGATAGCTGGAGAAACGGGTATGTCTTGACGTTGGGGCTTCTGAACACCACTATGGACACGACTTTCGGTTAAGAAACTAGAGTTCCCCTATTCAGTTTTATAAAAGCGTGGAGAATTTGGCTCATGTTGTCCCATTTTTTTATCAGATTGTGTAGTGGCATCATAATTGATAATTTCATTAAGTCTAACTAAAACACATATTTGCGTAGTATTTTATAGCAGCTTATGAAAAGGAACGCAGGATCCACCACACCCGCCAGTTTTAAGCCGTTAGTCCCCCATTAAAGGCTTGGACAGGCTATAATTAGACTTTCAATGTTATGAATGATCTCTACTTAAACCTTCTTGTCAAAGTGCCGGATTGTTGTTATATCAGGAGCATTCGACAAATTTGTCAGCCTTTAAGAGAAAGCGGTGATGATAATGACGAATGGAAGGGATTGTAAATGTTATAGGGTAGTTGGATCTATAGGCCTGGAGACCCTGTTTGGTTGAAATAAATATGCACTCTGAGTAGTGGGTTGTGATGGTAGTGGCTGAAGTTGTGCTCTGATATTTAGAATTATTATCAGCTGTTAGTTCGAAGCACTGAAACTAGACTTAGGATACTGAGCAATATAACGAAAACGTCTATCACGAGGAATTTAAATATTATAAATTAGATACTGTAAACTTCGATGTTTTAGTGTGTATTAGACAGAAAAAGAGTTATTTTAAGATAAAGTAATTAAACTTTTAGAAGATTAAGGTTCTATCTCAGACTAATGTTTGATTATTTCTAGCCGTTCTGTGGGAGACACTGACTTTGACTCTTCGAATCCTTGCAAGGTGTGCGCTAAGTGATCATGTCTCAATTAACAAAGCAAATATATACGGACCTATGGTTTTCGCCGTCTCACCCCTTTCATTTTGTTTAGTGAAGCAAATAAGACACTAGCCCGTCCCTCCGTATTCTTAAGGATGGTGTCCTGCTAGTATTTATAGTCCTCGTAGCTTTCTTCAGACTTCCTTGTTAGATTAATCATCATCTTTAAGACGCATTGCCCAGATACCGGAGGACAGATACTAATGCTAGAAAGCTTATATATCTGTTCTATAACATCAGAAGGGAACCCCACAAGCTCGAAATATCCTCCTCTGTAGCCTCCTTCTCCAGTTGTACCCTTCCAGATGCTGTGTAGAGAGACCAGCTCGACACCGTCGAACGTTCCCGGCTGCATTTTTTACAAGCCCCGCAGGACTCTTTTGAAGGGAATAAACTTCTCTGAAAAAACGTTACTTTGATAGACCTCGTCTGCCAGAACCACTAGCTTCTTTTCCACGGCAATCATCAAGATGCTTCTAATGTTTGCCTCGGTCGGAACGGCACCGGTAGGATTGCCTGGATTAATAACACAGATGCATCGAACGTCTATACCACTTGCTTTCGCATCATCGATTGCCTGGTCAATACTGTCGGCATTAATTGCCCAACCGTGCTCCTCATCTAGGAAATAAGGAACAGGGCATGCATTAAGGACAGTAAAGAAAGCTTTATAGAGTGGGTATTGAGGGTTCGGGATTAAGACTCTGGTCTTTAATGTTGAGCAAATCATCTACAACATCGGGGCAATACTAGCCGTTGCCCTAGAGGTCAGGAAGATTGCCAATGGATCAGCTTCGTACCCACCCCCCTCTATCATGTTAATCAGATGTAATGACTGTGCGGAGCGATTGTTTTCTTGACCTAGCTTTAATGAAATCCGCGACTTTCTGTCTGACGTAAGCTACTCTTTGGCTTTCACTGTACGCGCCTATACTGCGAATCTCCTTCAACAATCTCTTGGCTCTGATGATAGCATCACGTTTGTATCCGAATTGCGCGAGGAGATCCTCTAGTCCTTGTAAACGCTGTGGATACTCGATAAAACTCAGAACTTGTCATATGAAGGTGATGGGTTTTGGTCAAGTTGTTGCGGATTACCAATATTTGCAGACAACCTCGTTGAAGGGTAATTCAATGGGATTTTGGATGGTAGAGAGCTGTGCAATTTGTTGTCGGTACGTCTCTCCTCGCAGAGACAGATTACCCCCGACGGCATAGTCGGGTCCTTTGACGTGTGGGTTGATAGTGTCTTTTGATAAGCTCGGTAGCTGAAGGGAAGGAGGCATTGCTGAAATTAGTAAATAGTTTGTTCGTGTGCGAATAGGAAAAAACTATAGGCTAGACATAATTTATAATAGAAACTTTGAATTAAGTATTTCATCTTGGCATTGGTATGCGACTATATCAGAACTCATTAATGCAGCATGCTCGTTGTACATCAGAAGATTAGGAATGGCATCTCGCGCCGGCGAGCTGAATAATCGCGACGCACAACGCCGGAGAGTTATTAGTCAGAATCCACTCGAGGGCGAATAGATGAGGTTGCATGGCTGCAGATCAAGGAAATCTTCGGAGCCTGTCTAGATTCTGCTTGTCGCCGAACTCGATAAAAGCCCATATGACATGTTGCTCAGACGGAGTGGAGTGCCAGAGGGACATCTAGTGCCAAAATGATCCTCTGGCACTCCCTTCACGCCGCGCAGTCACGCATGCCAAGGAAACATCCCATTCCTGTATTTATTAAGAATAAGTCTAGTCGAATGCAAGGTATGCCTTGCTTCTGATCTTGTTTAAGCAGATCAGTTATAAACTCCTGAGTTGGATCGAACTTTTAAGTGTTCCGAGGGCCTGGGAACAAGCAAAGGGATCAAATTTTAGCCAGGTATCAGATTATGCTAATGAACATATATTACACACTTTACAGACCACCTCACAACTTTTCTTGGGGTGTCTGCAATGCTTTAAACCCTCCTTCCACGATTGACTTGTATCCCCCATCTAGATTCACTACATCAAACCCCATTTGCTTTAGAATTCTATATCCAAGGTAACCCCGATATCCTACTTGGCAGTAAACAACCACAGTCCTTTTCTTATCCAAGGTTTTAGCAGTATCTCGGAGCGTATTTAAGTTCAAATTTATAGCAGAAGGGATATGGCCGCGTGAAAATTCCGCAGGTGACCGTACATCCACGATTTGTGAGCCGTTTTTCCCAAGTTCCATGTCTTCAACATGAAGAATGCGGACATCTCCACGGAGTAGGTTGCTACCAACAAAGCCAGCCATGTTAACCGGATCTTTAGCAGAGCCATAAGGCGGAGCGTAGGCCAATTCCAAGTGCTCTAAATCGAAGATTGTCATTCCTGCTTGCATAGCGGTTGCAAGCACGTCGATTCGCTTGTCGATATTTGTTGTGCCAACGGCCTGTGCTCCTAGGAGACGCCCTGTCTCCTTTTCAAAGGCAACCTTTAAGGTCATAGGGTGGGACCCAGGATAATAGCCTGCGTGGTCTGGTGGATGCACCGTTACCCACAAGGGGTCATGTCCCATCTGGCGCAGCGACCTGACCGAAAGTCCAACACTCGCAACCGTAAGGTCAAAAACCTTGCAAACCGAAGTCCCAACATTGCCACGATACGCCATCTGTCGACCAAAGATGTTGTCTGCAGCTAGACGACCTTGACGGTTAGCTGGCCCGGCAAGTGCAAGTTCCAAAGTACGACCAGCGATCCGGTGCTCCGATTCAATCATGTCCCCGACGGCGTAGATATTAGGGTCTGAAGTCTGCATATAAGAATTTACCGAGACGCCAGTCTTTCCAACTTTCAAGCCCGCCTTTCCTGCCAACTGAGTCCTGGCTCGGACGCCAACTACTACGAGCACCAAATCGGCAAGAACTGGAGGCCCCTCTGCGAGCACGATCCGGCCGGGTGTGTCGATTCCAGATGCTTCGATCCTCTGAATTTTGGCATTGAGTAGAAGGGTCACGTTATTTCGGCGGATTTCAGTGTGAAGGAGCTCCGCCATGTCTGCATCGAAGGGTGGAAATACATGTGGTGTTGCTTCAATGATGCTAATCTCGAAACCACGGCTGTGAAGAGCATCAGCAGCTTCTAGGCCGATGAAACCACCTCCTATGATTGTAACGCGACTGCATCCGTGTTTCGTTATGTAAAGTTGGATTTTCTGGAGATCTGGAATAGTCTGCAAAGTGAAGACGTTTGAGAGATTAATTCCTTCAATAGGCGGGCGAAAGGGCTCGGCGCCCTGTGATAGTATAAGTTTATCGTATGGGAACTGTTGTATTGTCTCCGACCCCGTTGCACATACATCCACCAATTTTTTCTCCCGATTGATGGCCAAAACTTCCGTGTTCTCGTGAACATCGATGTTGAAGCGATCCTTGAATCCCTTTGGGGTCTGTAAAATGAGCGTCGCATCATCTCTGATTACTCCGCCAAGGGCATAAGGAATTCCACAGTTGGCGTAGCCGACGTAGGAACCTTTTTCAAAAACCGTGATCAAGGCCGTCTCATCGAGGCGGCGAGCTCGAGTTGATGCGGACATGCCACCCGCCACACCTCCCACGGTCACAATCTTCATTGGCACCTTTGGAGGCATTGTGAAATTTGCTCTGTGAATAAATGTTTGTGGGTTCTGACGAAAGAATTAAAAGAGACCCTTGCTTGGAAACGCAGATAGAGTTGCTTTTCTTGTCAGAAAAATAACACCACTTTTCTGCAGAAGTTTATTGACTTGTGAACCTAATATACTTGTATACCCAAACCGATGATCTCCTCACACTATCTCCTGACAAAACTGCCCACGAAATAACGACAACCTTGCCCATTCAATATTCTGGTGTTGCGTCTGAAATGGAAGTGTAATCATATGACGTTTTGTGGTGTGATGGTGGTAAATTGGCGAGCTCGGCGACCTGATTGGTAATTGCGAGATCTAGAACTTTTTCCTCCTATAACCGTTCCCAACCATTCACACTTGGGAAATAATCAATTCTAAAGTGTACATTAGTATCACAGTCAATGATTGTATTAACTACACGATAAACAGTCCCAACTACAGTTTTAAAGTAAACAATTTCCCAGTTTTTCTTCTAAAGCAAGACTGCGACATATTTATGGTTCTCAAAGGTATCTGCCACAAACGTTCAGGAGAAAATGTAGTTTCTGTGGAATAGGATGTTAAGAGTATAGTGCATTGCTTCATAACACCGAATCAAAGTCTTCACTACCCGAAGAACATGAACCATAATCCAGGTAGTTCGAAGCATTATTTCATGTGATAGAATCTCAACTTAGTAAGAAACTATATTTTTTCTCTCCACCAAATCTATTATTCAATAAACTTCATAATAACCATCTGTTATATTTCCTGTGACTGAGTTCGGTGTCTGAAAACGATGATCAAACCTTTTGGTTATGCAATGGGAATGTTATGTGAAAAGTCGGAGAAGACTTGATAGCCCAATTCCACCAGCAAACATGACTGCAACCGTTACAAAACTTACTTTTGAGAGGGGCGACAGGCCGCTAATGCCATGCCCAGATGTGCAACCTCCTGCGGTCCTTGCTCCAACAATAAGAGCAGCTCCTCCCACCATCGCTCGAGCAACAGAGATCTGTGTCGATTCTATGACCGGACTCATGCCCAGGAAATCGCTTAAGCGCCTAGTTCCCATGAGCATCCCCGCGGCGAAGATAATTGGGATCAGATACAGCCATGCGGAGATTTTGTTTGGCGATGGTCCTGTGAGCTGACATATACATTGGCCCATTCTTTTGTATGCGGTTGAGACACCAATAGGTGCGTGGGTGAGAACAGAGATGCGGCTTGTGCAACACCAATGAGAACCCTACCAAGCATTGGGTTGAAACCCGTGAGACTTAGGCAATAGGTAGGACGCGTTAAGTATGATGGAAAGGCAGATGATTTCGTAGAGGAGGATTGCCTCTGTTGAGCTTATTTTCGAAGATCGTAGATGGTGACGGTATGTTCCTTCTTGAGGCAGGAAGACCCTTCATTTGTTGCTGATGACGTTGTTGGTGTGCATTTGGCACAGTGTCCGAATCGAGACCATGTAATGCCGCCTAAGATTCCTCCAGCTAGTATGGGAAGTTCAGAAGATATGCCAGCAGCAACTTGTACAAGTAACGTTCCTAGACATGCACCTGTAATAGCTATGCCGCTCCCTCGAAGTAAATATCTGATGACGTTTCTATCGTATCAGTGCAATCTGTTCAAGTTCGAAGCTTCGCGTGGTTTCAAGGGGGAGATCTTTGTTCGTCTTGCTAGTTCTATGACAACTCTATGGATTTGGTTATGCTGACGACCTCAAATTGGCCCTTTGAGCACTCACCTACTGCTTCTACCAGCTGTGAGGAAGATCTTCAACACGAAGATAGCAGAAAAGCCAAGTTGTGATGATATCATAGTTGGAGAATAGACTCCAGACAGGAGAAGCGCAGCTCCAAAAAGGGAACCTCAGAGCCCGGTCGAGATAATTTTTGCCGCCATTGCAGTATTCAGGAGGGTAAAAAGAATTGGGTGTATTGTGTCGAAGATGAGCTTTGGGACAAAGCTAACAAGCATCAGAAGGAAACGGTACAGTTTGTGATTAGAGGAAAGTTGTGCTTAGTACATACAACCTTACGTATGCTCGCTTATGACGTGACTTTCCGTTGGGTGATTAGCAAACCTTGGCGTGGCCACACAATCACTCAGACATGAGACAATATGGAATTACAAATAAAAACAGGACACCAAGCCTGACAGGAGATTTTCCGGATTAGAATCCAAGACATTCGATTCCGGGGCTTCAAAACTTGGAACAAATGGGGTCATGGTCAGCGACTTAGATAGGGGCGCTAAGACTTGTGGTGGCGCACGGGAGGGACCCATCGGTGATCTTTCGTACGTGGCTCTAGGGCTAGATGCCGGCGGTGTAAGGCGCACAGTGTTTCATCTGCTGATTAAACATCCCCGAGAAGATGCCATCTCGAACTCCTTTTGAAGTTAAGAACTCAGCTTCCGGAGGCAAATATTCCTTCCTTACAAGAGTGTTAATTACCCGCAAACAATCCACGAATTCAAAACTCCTCGTAACACATTCATGCTATTTGGCAAAGTCCTCACAGCTTGTGGACTCTATTTTAGTATATCAATCTTGGGTATTGTTCTCCGTCTTCTGCTCCTTTGGTTCGTGGCTAATCGTCTGTCTAGAAGTATTTCTTCCCGCCATCGCATCGACCAAAGCAGTCAACATTTACCACAAAATGGTCAACAAACCAGACATATACGCATGTTTCGAGGCCGCCACCGCAACTTGGCAATACCTGGTTGCTGATCCTCAAACTCGGGACGCTGTGGTGATCGACTCAGTCCTAGACTTCAACCCGGCCTCGAGTCAAATCAGTACCGACACCGCAGATAAGCTTCTCGGGCTCATCTCGAAATATAACCTCACCGTTACCCGAATCCTTGAAACCCATGCACACGCAGATCATCTCACGGCTGCTACCTACCTTCAAGAAAAGCTAGCCAGTCAAGGGAATCCGCGGCCAGAAATCTGCATCGGAGAACGAATCACAGAGGTTCAAGCAACCTTTGCTTCTAAATACCAGATCAAGGCCGCAGAGCTGGCCAACGTCTTCGACAAGCTCTTTCAAGATAATGAACAGTTCATGATTGGGGAGATTCGCGCCAAAGTCTTACATCTCCCAGGTCATACCCCTGATCATGTCGGATACCTGATCGGCGAAAACGTCTTTACTGGAGACTCCATATTCAATCCAGATGTTGGGTCAGCACGGGCTGACTTCCCTGGAGGATCTGCAGCTACACTCTACTCTTCTACCCAGACACTCTTGGGCCTACCAAAAGATTATCGTCTCTACGTAGGACACGATTATCCCCCGGACGCGCGGGCCGAGAATGATATAGGAGAGAAGCATAAACCTTACACGACTGTCAAGGAGCAGCGCGAGGAAAATAAGCATGTTAAGGAGGGCACGACAGAGGAGGAATTTGTCAAGTTTAGATTGGAAAGAGATGCAGTCCTTGGAGAGCCAAGATTGTTGCATCAGTCTCTTCAGTTCAACATTCGGGCTGGAAAGCTACCAGAGGCTACAGAAAGCGGTGACCGTTTTCTTCGAATTCCTGTCAAGGCTTCAAATGAGTTTATGAGTTTGATGCGGGGGCCAAAGTTGTAGGAAGGGAATCCAAATTGGACATTATTAGCGGGTCGGGTAGATTAATAGGTTGAAAGTCTCTTGGAGACTACGAGTAGCACAGCTTAGCGGTCGCATCTTTGGGTCTTGTAGGTAGAAACAGATTTAGCAGAAAGAGGGTTTTCAAACCTTCATTCTTCAAACGCTTGGAATTTCGGAAGCTCCTTTACATATTTTATCTCATTATAGAAAACATGATGCATCCAAATTCTTTCGAAGAAGAAAAAAAGTCACAAACGGTGAGGTCACTGTAACTGTTGCACATACATGCATGAACAGGAACAGCGACAGGGACTCCAGATCAGCTGCGAAACAGGTTAAGTAGCAGAACTCTGTTCTCCACAGTATTGGGCTGCTGCATCTGCAAGAAAAACATGGTAGTGGTTGGTGGTCATTCCACGGGAGGCGACAGGTCATTCATCCCGAAAAGGTAGCATGGTTAAGCGGGGTCGCCGACTCCTCGCTTAACCTCGACCAATCTCCAGCATGTTGTGCCATTCCATCGCCGGGCTTGTGTATCACGATACTGAACATCGCCGTTTACAAAACTGAGTCTTTGACACAGAGGTCTTCAGCACTGCCCCAATTCCAATTATTACGTCCTTCAATAGAATCAGTTTTATCCACCAACGCCACAGTTTCTATCACCGTTTCAATTAACAAACATTCGTCCCTCATTTTCCAAAATGAGCTCCCAGAAAGATTCGACACAACCTAACTGCGCAGCACAGCCGGCACACTCTTCGCGCTGGAGAACATTCGCTCATGCTCTTATTAAAGATGATTTTCTACTCGAGTGTCAACTACTTCTGTTGTCATTCAGTATTGGAATCCAAGATGCCGCTTCCTTCCCTGACTGTTGGTTCCCACCTCCCTCTGCACTATCTACCATCCGGAATTCTCCGTTGTCCAGATAGGACTAACGTTTCACAGATCACTGCTTTGCATCCAATCAAACAGGAAACACAGTTCTCCTCGCAGTTGGGGTAGCCAGGCTCACAACCCTCTTCTCCCTTTCCAACATCGGCATCTCCCTCTCCATGTTCGTCCTTGGCGGCTTCCTCCCCGGACAAGTAGGAAACTACTTCGGTCCTCGAAAACGGTGGTGGTTGATGGCCAGCTCTGTCTTTCAAACAGCGCTCGTATTCATCGCAGCTGGGATTCAATACGCCGGTCCTAGTCCAGTGGAAGACACTGGTCCTCATGCAATGGCAGTCATTTCTCTGCTGGCTTTTAGTTCTGGAGCCCAGGTTGCAATGGCAAGGGGACTTCAGATCACGGAAATCACAACCGCGATGGCGACTGCGGCGTATGTGGATATTTTCATTGACGAGAAGATGTTTGCGCAGAAGAATAGAAGGAGGAATAGAAGGATTGCATTTTTGTTGAGCTTGTTTGCTGGGAGTTTTGCAGGCGCATTTTCCTATAAAGCAAGAGGAAGTCCTTTTGCATTGATTGTCAGTGGGGTTGGGAAAGCACTTGTGACCATCAGCTTGGTAGCCAATAGAGATATGGGGGAGGAGGAGATTCGCAACGAGAAGAAAGGAGGACTAGTTTAGCGCATAGAACATCAAAGCATTAACAATATCAATCCTACTATATATCTGACAGTTGCATACAAGTCCGGCCCGAGGCCAGTCTGGCCAGGGACTTGCAATAATAACACTTTCTGGGTTTTTCGGTTGTTCCGCTCATGAGGGCTACTGGTTTGTCATCGCCGTGGTGCTCTGGGGTACTCTCGGAGTCCCATCCAATGCATGAACATCAATATCAAAGATACTCAGTGCTGAAAAGTCTGCAATTGGGCCGATAAGTGATGGTAATTGCCACTCTTCGCGGGGGGGTGGCAAGCACTCGTGGGAGATGGTCATCTTGAGCGACTCTACGCTGTGCTTGGAATTGATGAGTCCTTCTCGCATCACATTGTTGACAAGCTGCGGAGAGCCATGGGGGAACTCGAGCCTTTTAAGGTTGTGACATCTGTAAAGAATATTGCGAAGCGTATAGGAGCTCATATCGCTGTGGGTTAAGCAGATGTCAGTCGTGTGCTGTTGATATTAAAAAGGTTATTTGGTATTGACTGGATCGACATAATAAGTGGTCTATGTCCCGTGTAAACTTGCAAGACCAGGCCTTACTTGCTGATTTTGGTCTTTTACATAGGTTTCCGACTTGGAGGAGAACCTATCATTTGATGAACAGGCTTGTCTGCTTGAAGCATTCGGGCCCTCGCAGCCACGGCGGGACTTTAGATAGACGCAAGGTATACTTTGCGTCGCATATCGAGTTCACGTTCTCAATGCGTCGCATTTCAAATGTTTATCATGGTAGGCTATACAAGTCGTGGGCTTGAAAGTTTGGCTATCTGCTGCAGTTGGGGTTGAGACCCGTGTGATTTGGTGAGTTGGCGGATCCGTCGTTTGTTGATGCCGAACCTCCATGAATAGACTTAGGGTGTTGGTGAACTACTGAGTTGTAGATGCTGTTTACGGGCTATTTAGTAGATTATGTGAAGTATAGATTGATTGATTGATTGATTGATTGATTGATTCATTCATAGACCGATACGAGGCTTTGTAGCCTATGCGGCGTTTCTACGCAAGACTCTATAAGGTTCTGTTCCCTCTGCTCCCTCCTGCCTGTCTCCCCTGCACCCGTAAAAACCTACTGAGTAGGGAAAAGGTATACAGCTCGCCTGCCCTTACAGCCTCTCCTGCCCCTATGGCCCCTATAGCCACAGCCTTCCTTATAGAACCTATTGTAGCAGTTCTTGTGTCCATATATATACAATCTAATGTTTTTGTTTCTCTATACTTACTGTCTCTTCCTATTAAGGCCCCCCTTCCGAGACTGGTCTGGCCTCCAGTATAGATGTGGTCTGGAGTCCTTGGTGTATCAGCAGCCTTTCTGCTCCAGTCTCTTGATACGTTCTATATTGTACACTTAATGCACTGTTAACCCATAGACGTTACAGGCTACTCTTCTGCTAGAGTAGCTAGAATAGTCCGATCTTGACTATAGAAAGCACTACTATTATTGTATATGTTCAGATAAGCAATAATAGATTCCTATATATTTATATATCAGTTTCCAGATCTAAAAACAAGAATAGAGTATTCTTAAGTTAATTTGGTATATTATAAGGTGTTCTTGTATATATTGTGGTATATCTGAACAGTATTGAATTGTATTAGCCTTTTAATGTAAGGTATATTGTATTTATTAACTCTAGTCCTAAACTATACATATCAAGGGCTAGATAATAAATCTATAATAGTCAAAAAGACCTAATTCAAGCTTATTTAATATATCTTAGATGTTTCATTACAAAATGTTGGCTTCCGCATATTGAGATGTTTTTACTATGTGAAGTATTATAATATATTTTGACTGGAAATATGGTCACGTGACATTGACGCTAGTCCGAGTCACAAAAGGCCCGTCGTATGCATTGTACTATAGCTGTATCACAATAATGAAAGGGTTATCTGAACCTACTACTACACTTCCATTTAACATATATATAATATAGTTCTCAAAAGCTTAGGCTATAAATACTTTTGTTTTACTTGAGCACCTCTTAGTTCATCATCACGTGCTTTACTTTATTCATATAAGTACTGCAATACGTGATAGCTGTTTATGGTCATATTAAAGAAACCCAATCCGAATCCCTCCCCGATTCTCTTAAAACTTCCTTAGAATGGCATTCTCCGACCACTTTACACCTTTCGAAGCAAGAATAGCAAGCAAGCTCCTTCGAGATCAAAAATCTCATCACCAAAACTAGCGAATTTCGGCCCAATATATGTATACTCACGGCCCATGATAAAGGGCCTCCTACAGTTAGGCAGCAAGCCAGAGACAGGCGTACTGGGAATCCTCATATTCACAATACATTCCTGGATCCTTTCAACAAGAAGTTCAACATCCTCAAATGCATCGAGTTGAACGCGACGAGGAGTAGATCGAATAGTAAAGAAACATCTATTGATATCTACCCACACTCCAGGCCCACCTTTCGATATTTCAAAAGAACGATTGGTATTTTTGACTTTGTCTTCGATCAAGCCGACGAGTAATCGGTATCGGGCTTTTTCCTGTTTAATGACCTCTTGATAGCGTAGATAGATGCTTAGGGCTGCGTATTGATTGCTGTTTAGTTTGACGATTCCCATGTGAAACTTTTTGACAAGGAGAACCCAAATCGAGAACTTGTATTCTACCTGAAGAAGATCACAGAGAGATTCTTCTATGTGATCGGATCCGGACCTCGTAGTTTGATATACCTTTTGACTTCTTCGACCATCGACTGGTAAGTAGCAGAGATCCAATGCAGTAAACAGATCGCCGCTCCCATGGGGCCAAGCTCCTTAACGATGGAATCCGCGGAGTGCGCCATAATTTCCATGTTCTGCCATTTATCACCAGGATATAAAATTTGTGTCGCCTCATTGCTTTCGATGAAATCAACCGTGTCCATTTTTCTTCCCTTGATCTTGAGCAGAAGTGGATTGAGTAACTCGCCAACCTCAACATTCGAGTTCCCATCCTGAGATCTATACCAGGATGGAAGCTCATCCAATAGGCTAGATATGGTTCTGAGTTTTCTCCAGTCTGGAGTCCATGACGGAAAACGTGAGAATCCTTCTTCTGTAGTTTCAGCGCTATAGATGTTTTGCGAATAGTAATCGACGTCAGAAAGGATATCAAGATTATTGTATGTCTTGATATATGACTTCACTAGTTGGGCATACAGCTCAGCAACTGGCTTGCCGTAATCCGGAAATGGGAGTTTTATAATTTTTGGATTGACATCGGAAATTAGGTCAAGTTCTCCATCTCTATAATCCATGCTAGTGGTAGAATACAGGGCAGGGTAATTGAGCTGCGTCGGGAGAATTTCGTCTAGTGTCTGCTGCCTGGTTTGGAAAACCAAGCTGGCCCTATGCGTGACTCGGCTTGTAGGTGGCACCTCGTAATCAAAAACTCCACCAGGCACAATTCCTCGACCAGGTAGCCACTCCTCAAAACCAAGACAATAAGATGCAATAGCACTCTCATAGGTACTTGGACTTTTAAGACTGATGATATTGGAAGCAAGCCCAGCCAATGCGTAGACTTTGTCCCGTGAATCAGTCGATTAACAAAACCTTGCCTTGCGGAGCCAGAACAACAACGTTTCTGAGACCTGGCTTCCTTCACAAAGACTCAAAACCGCCGGAAGTGTAAGGTATCCCTTACCAAGGCATTGGCAAATCACGATTCGCAATTCCTGGCAAGAAACATGAGCTGCTTTGTCTCGTTGAGCCACAGCGAGATATGTATAGAACTCGGGAGTTATAACCTGTAATGCAAGCCAGAGAATCTTATACTCTCCACAAAAAACCTCTGCGTACTTCGCGCAATGTATCTCCTGTAAAACCCACACACGATTAAACTAAGGTCGTTGAAGCTTTGCTGCACCTCCATCATTTTTGTCAACCGAGTCTTGAACGGAACGGCAATGATCAAGAACAGAACCAGCACGAGCTCCCAAAATCAAAATAAGATGCCTCCCAAGATATTTCATCGCCTCATCACTCCCTAGATCCAGCTCTGCAAGGAAAATTTGAACTTTCTTAGCGGAGTAGTAGATATCTTTCATCATTCTCACTTGCTCATTGCGCTCTTGGACACCAAGCTGACCGACACAGATCGCGTCGATCCAGGCGGGAGCCCCGGAGTCGTCTCTGTAAATCCTCCATA
>Ga0182030_10006610_pt1 | contig 24407 bp, 17 predicted proteins | sample 812S3MmetaG_FD_121299 | JGI IMG/M metagenome (GOLD analysis project Ga0182030, IMG submission 121299) | Permafrost microbial communities from Stordalen Mire, Sweden - 812S3M metaG (Illumina Assembly) | ecosystem: Environmental > Terrestrial > Soil > Wetlands > Permafrost | place: Sweden...
CGGGGCGGTTGATCTTGCGTGCGACACCGGTGGCTTGCGCCACCGGCTAATTTCTTTCCGACCCTCCGGGTCTCAAAATACGATGAACTCACAGCGGCTACAGTATTTCTGAAAATGCTCTAATACCATTTTCCAACGTCAAGGTATCCATCACCAGGCCTTACGGCGCCGAGTGCTCAGCATGGGAGAGAGAAGGACTATTTGATAAGAGTTCTACGCTTCAGGTGGATTGGTGGCTGACGGGATGTGCGGTAATTCGATCGGTTTGTTTGCCCAGTAAAGCAGGAAGGAACCGATGAGAGTGGCCATGAATCCGAGAAAAACCAACGCTCCGGGTGCGAACCAAGTGCTGATGATCCTGGGGAAGACGACGGTGTTCGGGTCGCCCGGATCGTAGCAGACCAGATCGGTGGTGGGCAACCCGTCTGCGTCGAGGAGAGAGTAGAGGGGTTTGAGCTGGCTGCCGACCGTCGCCCGCACTTTCACCTCGCGACCGTCCGCGGTGTGAAAAGAAAACTCGTTCCAGAAGATGTAACTGCGATCCCTCGGTTCCAGGTTGGCTTGAATTTGAGCGTCATCTTTGAGAATGAGATCGGGCAGGCCTGCCTTGGTCTTGGTCACGCAGGTGGCTTCCGCACGGGTCCGCTCGCCAAAGGCCAGCAACCGGAGAGGGGTCCAGAGTTGCCAAATGCCACAGGAGAAAAGGAGGAGGCCAAAACAAATCATCAGCGCCTTTTGTTTGGCATGACCCGGAGTGTAGGTGCCGGGCGGAGTGGATGCCAGTTCCGGTGGGTTCATGATGCCAATTCCTCCTCGATGCCGCGTTTGTGGATAAACCCTTTCGCTTCAAATCGGGTAAAGGCGATGGTAATGCCAATGCCGATGAGGCACATGACGAACATCCAAAGGTAGCCGCTCATGTAATCGTACTTCATGGAGGCGTAGGTGGACGTGAGTGTCGGGCGGGCGATGGTGATCCGCTGGGTGGTGGCGGCTATTTCAATCCGATCGTAAAATGCCCTGGCCTGGTAGAGCGTATCGCCCGCCGGGTTGCTCCCGAGCAGAGTCTGCAGTTTTTGTCCAATGGGATCGGCAAGGGATGAGGCTTTGGTTGACGTCGCCGGGAACACGGCGGTGATCGAGAGGGTTTTGGGGCCGGGCCCCGGCTCAACCCGGACGTGATTGGTTTCCGTCGGCACGCGCAGGGTGCGGGCGACGGCGGCGAGGCGGCGGCCGGGATCGGGCGGATTGGTGAAGAGGGAGAGTACGAGGTTTACGACCCGAGTAATCGGGGAGACGTAGGTGTCGATCGGTTTTTCGATGACCATCAAGTCCATCGTGAGCGCGGGCTGGAGGCTGTGGCCCAATGGAGAAGTTCCAGGAGTGAAAAGACCAGGGTCTGTTTTCCCGGCAATTCGCTCGATGGTGGCTTGCAGATCGTGCTCGAACGCGGCTTCGTCGGCGCCCGGGGCGAGGATGGCGCTGACGGAGAGGCCATAGCCGTTGTCGAGTTTGAGGGGACGCAGGTCGATGGTATCGGGACGCTCACGCCTCAGGCCGGCGAGCGCCGTTTCCAGCAAGTGGGCATCGGGACGGTGAGCGGTGGGTAATTCGAGGAGCAAGGCCTGGCGAAGGGTTGCGCCGGTCACCTGGTCGCCTTCCGCGATCATGCGTGACCCGAGGGCCTTGACCACTTCGTCATGGAATTTTGCCGCGCGGGCGGTGAGCTGGGTGTTGATCGCATCAATCCGACTGTTGATTGCCTCGATGCGAGTTTCCATGTCGGCGGCCTCCTTTTGCACGGTGGCGGCATCATCGTTTTTACTTTGGCGTTGGAGGATCAATATCTTGTCCTGGAGCATTTTTTCATCGGCGAGCAACGGCGAGTTTTCCTTGGTGAGATTTTCCTTTTCGGACGCCAGTATTTCGCTCTCCTTGTCCCGGAGGCGGACTTCCCAGCATCGCCCGGTGTCGGAGACGGTGCCGTTGGCCTGCCAGGCGGCGACATTAATATTGGACGAAGGCGCGGGGGCGCCATCCTGCGGGTAGGTCCAGGTGGCGCTGCGCAGAATACTCTGCACCTCGGCTTGCCGGTTCTGATCGCCCTGCAGCACGAGGCGGGTCATTTCTCCAGCCGGCGGTTGAAAGAGCACCGCGTAGGCCCAGACGAAAAGTCCCACCCCGTTGAAGCTGATGAGGCCGGTCAGCCGCGCCATCATCTGGGCGCCGGCATTATAAGTGCCCATTTTGTTGCGCCGGACGTAGTCGTAAACCAGCGGGACATAGACCAGGCCGGTGAGGATGCCGAGAATGGAAATCGTCTCGCCAAAGACAATGATCTCGACCAGCGAAGGGTGTTTGTCAGGCAGGACGAAATTGATGTAACAATAATAAGCAACCTGGCAGGCAAGCGAAACGCAGATCAAAGTCTGGTAGGCGCGCATCCGGTTGAGCCGGTCGGCGAAGAGGGTCAGAAACCCGATGGCGAACAAGTTGATGCAGCCGCCGATGGCCACATTGATGCCCATCTCCTGCTTGGTATAACTCCACTGGTCGGTGTAGAGCAGGTTGCTCAAGGCTCCCAGACCCGAGTAAAAGTTCATGCAGGCCGAGCCTACGACCAGCATGTAAACCGGCCATAATTCGCGGTCCAGCAAGCCGCCGATGAGGTTCCCGGGTGAAAGCCGCTGTCCCCGCAGGGCGCTTTTCTGGTCGATTTCCCGGATGCCGAGAATGACCAGCATGAGCATGACGAGCATGAGCAGACCGCCTGACCAATAGATTGCTGTTTCACCGTGAAGCAGGAAACCGTCCATGTAGCGCACGTCGTCGAATCGGCCCAGCGCGATGAAATAAAACGTCATGGTGGCCAGATTCGAGCACCACGCCCCGGTTCCCGTTGCGCGTCCGCGTTCCTGGGGCGGGATGATCTCCTGGCCGAGTGGTTCTCCCGGTGCGTTTAAGTCCCCGAATGCGCTGGTGAGCATGAAGACGGCGAGAAGCGCCCAGAAGTTGGGCATGAGCGGCAGAAGGATCAGGCAGCAGGCGCTGCCGGTCATCGAAGTCATGATAAAGGGCTTGCGCCGGCCAAAACGGGTCCAGATACGGTCTGAGAGAAAACTGATGGTTGGGCCCAGGAAGATGGACACGATTGAGGGCAGACTTAAAATAAAAGTCAGCCCGGCGGGGTTCTCGATGAATTTCTTGAGCGAAAAGAAAAAAACCACGCCCATCACCTGGCCGCTGAAAACGAAAGCCGCCCCTGGAAGCACGGCGAAGGCGATCCAGCGAAAGGGAACTTCTTTTTTACAAGTGATGATCATGACGTTTAGCCCGGCGAAAGATAAAACATTACGCGGGTGGCATGAATCCCGAAGCAAAAAACATCAGGACATGCCAGAGGTTGAGATCCTTGAGGCGTCCCGAATCCAAGGGGGCGAGCGGCGACCCGCCAAGCGGAAGCGGTTCGTCACCGGGAAGGTTCGTGATGCCGAAAAAGAGTGCCATCAGGGAACGACTTTGCACCGGAGGCGATCCACACGAAAGACCGGGGATCACAGTTGTGGTGATGAGGTCATTCGCGAAGACCCGCTTGATGGGTCAGGAAATGTCATCACCCACAAGTGACCGTTCGAGGTTCCAAACATTGATGCCCTAAAGCCAGACTTCGGTGCCGTTGGTCTTCGCCAGCGTGCTTCCTGAAACCTTGATTTTGAGCGTCTCACTGGCCCCGGCTGTGCGCTGGTCAGTTTTCTTTTGGACTGCAGCCGAAGGAGCAAGCGCTGCGGCCTCGGAAGGGCTCAAGGCGGTGACACGGACTTCCGCGAGATCGAGCGTCCCGGCCGTCACCATGAACAGGGACGGCATCAGCGCCAGCTTATCGGCTCCCGCCGGCACCGCGCAGCGTACACTGGCCTCGGTCCAAGAGGAGGCAGTGGGGGAAAAAATAATTACATTGGGATCGGGAGGCACGTTTTTATGGGTAGTGTCGAGGAAGTGGAAAATCGCGCGCGCGTCAAACCATTGCTGCGTTCCCGTCACGATCCCGGCAGTGCGGTAACGGATGGTGATTTCCAGGCCTTTGACTCCGGAGGGAACCGTCATTTCGCGATAAGCCATCAGATGTTCATTTGGCTTCTGTGCGACGAGACGAAGGAAATGTTTGCCATTATCGGTCTCCCACGAAATTCCCGGCGCTTTGGCCCAGTCGTCGGGCCAAGCCGGGTCAATCGTGGCAAGTTGAAAATCACTATTTGAGAGCAGAGAGGGACTATTACTGCTGGCCCGTAATGCGGGGCCACTGGTAATCGCGAGGAAAAAGATGAGCCAAAGAGCTGCGTGGTGGAGGTTCAACCAGGAGACGGTGGAGGATTTGGTCATTCGAGTGAGGTTCATAAGCGAGTTTTTTGGTATGGGGGTTGGAATTGAAGAAACAAGAAAAGATTAATTAAAGGCCATTTACGATGGTTGAGCAGTGGTTTTTATTTTCTGAGATGAAGGGAAAAATCTCAATTCGTAAAATAAAGCAAAGGCGGATTAAAATGCAATTGCTGTGGTTGTGATGTCTCATAAAATATCGATGAATGCAACAACAATAAGTTACTTCCAATCTGGAGAGTGTCCACGCTCTGATCTGCTTGGCTGAAGGGCTCTTAAGTGGATGGGATACTTCGCTTGCTCCTTAAGCGCTTGCCACTTTGGTTCGTTTAACCAGGCCAAAGTTAGCTGTCAAGAGTCCTAGTCGGTTTTATTCATCGTGAAATCGTCAAAGTAAAGAGTGCCGTCGCCTTCCCAGGTAAAGTATAAGCCAAAGTACAAGCCTACTTTTTTTTGCTTTTCGATCATAGACACGATTTGAACCTGAGAACTGGCTCTATTCCAGCTGCTTCCAGTGCCAACACCGCCCTGATAAAAATTATTATAGTTATTGTCATCCGCATCTTTCTGCCATGACTCAAGATGCCAGGTAAGATTGGAAATATTTCCGGTTGATCTCACCCAAAAGCTGAAATTATAGCTTGATTCCGTTTGGAGGGGAAGCCCGCCCCCGGTGTACCTGATAAAGCGCGTATTGGTTGTATTTACCTTGGGTGGTAAACCGTTAGGCACATAGCGCGTTTGAAAAGAAACAGGGTGAGTATTAAAGATAGAAAATTTGAGAGCGCCCTTCCCTTTAAAACCGGGCGGCAGGGTAAATTCAGGTTCTTTTAGCGCACTGGTATCAGGTCCTTTTGTCCCGTTGAGTTCAGCTTCTCTTGCCGCATTGGTGCACTCGAGTAGTTCATAGGCCGCGCCGTAGGGTTGATAGGTGTCAATGGCCCATGAATTAGACAGAAAAATATGGGGATAGGGATTTGTTGCCTTGAACGGAACCAGTGGTCCAAACTGGGGAGCACCAAGCTTTCCCGTATTAAGGGAATACAAGATGCGTCCATCCGTGCTGCTGCAAATCAGGTCAAAAAGGCCATCGTGATTGATATCCGCCGCGCAGACGGTGGTAAACGAGCCGACCTGTTCTGTGTTCCCAAACATGACATGCAGGGGATGATCCTTATCGAAGGAGGGCGGCGCTGTTTTGTCTACGGCTTGATTAAGGTAGACATTGATATAGCCGGATCTTTCTCCGGCGATGATATCAGGCTTGCCATCGTTGTTCCAGTCGACGACTTGCGGTGTAAGATGCTCGCGGCCCATGCCTGGAATGATCTTATCGACGTGCTCTTCGTTAAAGGTAGGACTATCGTTGCTGCCCTTGTTGGTAAAAAGAAAGATGCTGTTCGCACTGTAGCTGCCATCTCCCATGACGAGATCGAGCACTCCTGTGCCGCGCCAATCGTAAAGAAAAGGCGCCAGGTAGTTGCACCATAACTGCCCGCGTTTGTGAGTGGGAACTTGTATCGTGGCTGGATCTTTCGGCATCCGGAAATCGGGCGAACCGGCGGTGCCGGTATTGTGGATATAATAAAGCTGCCCCGCATAATTTCCGGCAACAATGTCAAGTTTTCCATCACGATCAAAATCGACAAGATTAATGCGTGGAACGACATCGCGACTACGAGCATCGTTGCTGAGCCAGATGGGTATTATCTCCGGGTGAGTAAAGGCCGGGGCATCAGGCTTGCCGGTATTGGGAAAGAACCAGAAATAGCCGCGGGCGTCAGCCACTACCAAATCCGGCAACCCATCACCATTGAGATCGCCGACGGCTACGCTGGGGCTGAAGGCTGTTGCTCCCACAAGGCCGCTGTCATTTACAGCCAACTGCACGCCTATCCAAACACGAAGGTTTCCATCTATGTCAACGCCTCCCCATGGATTGAAAGATTCCAGCCCGCTCTCAAAATCTCCATGCATCAAATTGGGACCATCCGCATGAAGAGCACCAAGCCCGGAAAAAGCCAGAAACGAGAAGACAATGCTTAATTGGTGAAATCTTCGAGCAAACAAGATTGCTAACCGTTTTTTTTTATTAAACATTGCCATGCAACACGTAATGGGATGGTGTCAATCGAATTGCCATTGTCTAGAGAAGAACCGAACTTTATAAGTCATTAATAAAGTGCGATGCAAGTTATTTCCATTTTAGGTCGCGACGCCAGAACTGGTCTTGCACCAGAAAGGATTATTGTTCCGTGCGCAGAGGCAGGCCAACCGATCTCCTTTTGCCGAGTGTAACAAACCTCTGGATTGACAAAGAGGCCTCCATTGGGACACCTGTCGCCCTCAAACCCGGTGCCGTCCCGCAGGAACTGTCCTTCGCAGGAGTCGCCATCCCGGCGGGTTTGAGATAGGCTTGGACACTGCGTCCATGACCTTGCTTCCCCACCCCCAGGCGTCTGTCTCCAAGCGCGAGATCTATATGGTCTTTGCCGGGCTGATGCTGGCGCTGGCGCTCGCGTCGCTGGACCAAAACATCGTCAGCACCGCGTTGCCCCGCATCGTCAGCGACCTGGGCGGGCTGGCCCATCTCTCCTGGGTCGTCACCGCTTTCATGGTCACCTCGACCATCACTACTCCTCTCTACGGCAAGCTCAGCGACATGTATGGGCGCAAGCCGCTCTTCTTTACCGCGATCATCATTTTCCTCATTGGCTCGATCCTCTGCGGCCTGGCGCAAACCATGTTCCAGCTCATTCTTTTTCGCGCCATCCAGGGGCTCGGCGCCGGGGGACTCATCACTCTAGCGCAAACCACCGTGGGCGACCTGATCGTGCCGCGTGAGCGCGGACGTTATCAGGGCCTCTTCGGCGCCGTCTTCGGTACGTGCAGCATCGTGGGCCCGCTCCTCGGCGGCATCATCACCGACACTCTTTCCTGGCGCTGGATTTTTTACGTCAACCTGCCGGTCGGCGGCGCGGCACTTTTTCTCATCGCCATCGGATTGCGGCACCACTGCAATGTTGTCAAACATCGCATCGACTACTCCGGCGCGGGCTTCCTCACCGGCGGCACCGTCGCCCTGTTGCTGCTGCTCAGCTGGGGTGGATCGGTTTATCCCTGGCTGTCGCCGGTCATCGTCGCCCTGGCCGCCGTCGCGTCTCTCTTTTACGGATTGCTCATCCGGCAGGAACGGCGTGTGCGCGAACCCATCCTGCCGCCGCATCTCTTCATCAACCGGGTTTTTGTCATCGGAGTCAGCGTTATCGGACTCAATGCCATGGCTCTGATGGGCAGCCTCGTTTTCCTGCCTCTCTTTTTCCAGGTTGTTCTTGGCGCATCGCCATCCCGCGCCGGTTTGATGATGGCTCCCATGATGGGCGGTGTGATTGTCGCCGCGGTCACGGGCGGGCGGCTGGTCTCGGCTTTTGGTCGCTACAAGATTTTTCCCGTCATCGGCCTGATTGTCGGCACGGGGAGCTTTCTCACCCTGGCCTGGGCGGCCTTCACGGGAGCATCCACGCCGCTGATTGAAACGGCGCTGATCACGTTGGGCTGCGGACTGGGGCTCGTCATGCCGAACCTCACCGTCGCCATCCAGAATTCGGTCGAGCGAACCGATATGGGAGCGGCGACCTCGGTCTCGGCGTTTGTCCGTTCGCTCGGCGGTGCGCTTGGCGTGGCCGTGGCCGGCACGGTGGTCGCAATTCGTCTTCACCAATTTCTTCCGGCGTCGTGGACGCAAGTGACAACTTCGGGAAACAGTCTCCTCGAACTCGGCGTGCAGCAGATCGCCAGCCTTCCCCCGGAGCAACACGCTGTTTTGATGAATGCCTACCGTCACGCCGTCGCCACCACTTTCCTGACCGGAGCAGGAACGGCGGCGCTTGCCTTTATCATCGTGCTCTTTCTGCCCGAACGCCCGCTTCGGGCCGCGCACGGTGCGGAATCATCGTCACGCGAAGAAACTTCCGAGGTGGCGACCTATTAGAAATTGCCGGATTGAGAAATCCGCAACTTGGCGCATGCTTAGGGTAGTGGAAACCCTCCAGCTTGTCGCTGTCACCAAGTTTTTATGACCCTTCGCCGCGCACCGACCCTCAATCTGCCGAACCAGCTTACCGTTTTGCGGCTGGGCATGTGCGGACTGCTGCTCATTTCCATGTCCATCGCGTGGCCCTACGCGGCGACGACGGCGTTCTTCATTTTTACTCTCGCCAGCATCACCGATTGGGTGGATGGCGCGATTGCCCGGTCCCGCAACCTGGTCACCGATCTGGGCAAGCTCCTCGATCCGCTCGCCGATAAAATCCTGATCCTCGGCGCCTTGATCGCGCTGGCGGTGGAGCACCATCACTTTGCGCCGATGTGGATGGTCGTCATCATCATGGCCCGCGAATTTCTCATCAGCGGCTTGCGCCAGATCGCCGCCAGCAAACAAAAAATTCTCGCCGCAGAACGGATCGGCAAGCACAAGACCATTTCCCAGATTGTCGCCATTCTCGTTTCGCTCGCCTATCTCAGTCTCGGAGAATTTGGTTTGCAGGATACGCTTCTCGCCCGCTTTCTCGCCGAATCACAAATCTGGCTTTATTGGATCGCCCTGGTCATCACCGTCCTCTCCGGCGCGTTTTATTTCTGGAAAAATGCCTCGATCGTGAATGAATCGCTGGAGGTGGAATCTCCTGCGGAAACCGAGACCGTTGCCGTCCAGGAAACCGCTGCCACCGAGCCGGTTTCGCTTCCTGTAAAACCGGCCACGCCTGCTTTTAAGGAGTGGGAAGCCATTGTTGGTGCCCTGGGGCAGGGCGCGCAAATCGTCATCCTGCGCAAGGGCGGCATTGCGGAAGGCCAAAGCGGATTCCAGCCCCGGCATCCGAAATTCTGGCTGTTCCCGACCGGCTACCATCAACAATGGGAAAAGACAAAACCCGACCTGCGCCGGTTCCTCACACCTTCAACTTCCTCGCCCGAAAAGGAGAAGGAAATCACGCTTCGCTACTTTGCCGAGGTAACCGATGCCGTTTATCTCTCTTCGTGGGAGCAGGTGGCCCGCCTGGATGACGTCCATTTCTGGAGCGAGGAAACCGTGCGCGAACGTTTCGACTACAAGGAAAGGGCCGGCATGGAAGAGGGACTTCACCTGCTCATCGTCCGCGTTTCGAGCATCAACCTTCCGCACAAACTCACGCCCTCGCCCGAGTATGAAGGCTGCAAGTCATGGATCGAAGTGCCGGTTGATTGGGTGCACGACATCGCGGCCCATGTCGTTCGCACGGAGGAATTCGCCACGCGCCGCAGCCGGATTCTCGCCGCCGTCGCCACGGTTTCCGTTTCGTCCTCAACCACACACCTGCCTAAAATCACTCCGAAGCTGACTCCCCGTACCGCATGAGCGCGCTGGTTTTCCTCGCCCCCGGCTTCGAGGAGATCGAAGCGATAACCGTCATCGATATCCTGCGACGCGCCGAAATCGAGACGGTTGTTGCCGGGTTGGTCACGAATCCGATCATGGCGGCCCGTCATACCCGGCATCTGGCGGATGTGCACCTCGCCGACGTCGATCCCGCGCGCGAATTTGAAATCGTCGTTTTGCCCGGCGGCGCGGAAGGCGCGAAGCATCTGGCTGAAAGTCCGCTCGTGCGCGACTGGCTCGTGCGTCAACGCGAACGTGACCAGTGGGTCGCCGCCATCTGCGCCGCGCCCACCGTCCTGCTGGCCCACGGCTGGTTGCAACCGGAGCAAAAGATCATCGGCCATCCCACGGTGCATGCCCGGTTTCCCGCCGGACAGATTCAGGGCACCAGCCGGGTCGTCGTTGACGGCAAGCTGATCACCAGCCTCGCCGCCGGTAGCGCGATGGAATTTGCCTTCGAGATTGTCCGCCAGCTACGCGGTTCGGATGTCGTCGGCAAGGTGAACCAGGGCGTCCATGCCGTGGTTTAGCGCCCGTTTTTGAGCGGCTCGAAAAGATGGCGGTATTCCCGCTCTTCCTTCCGAGTCAGTTTTCGAGCCCCCATCTTCTTGAGCAACCGGTCCATTTCCTTGGGCTCATCCATGTTTTTCAGGTGCGTGACAATTGAGCGAAAGGCCTTAATTGCGGTCTTTCTTTTGCCGGGCGCAATAGTCTTCCCGGTATTTCTGGTGGCTTTTTTGAGATCGTTGATGGCATAAGTGAGCGCTTCTTTAAAACTCGCCGTCCCGCTCAGTGGAATCTTATTAATGACCTTACGATGTTCGTCGAGAATATCAAGGTGGGCAAATCCGTGAGCTGTATCGTAACGGCATATTTTGTCCCATTCGCCGGTAACAGTTTGGAACTTTGTCAAGACCGCTGCAAATTTGATCGCTTTTCCGGGTTTCCAGAGATAATCGATAACAATGACAAAGCCGTTGCCGATTGAGATGGAGTGGCGCTTGGAGCGAGCTTCTTTCCACTTTCAACGCCTGACCTTTTTCGGATTTGCACTCATGCCGAAAACGCCCTGTAACAGACCAGAAGAGATTTATCGTCCCCGCGCCAAGATCCGCTCCGCCTCCTCGATGGCGTCCTGGCCGCCCTTCACGTCGCCCAATTCCTGCCGGATCGCGCCGAGGTTGTGCCATGCGCGCGCCAGTTCCGGGTCCAACTCCACAGCCTGTTCATAGTGGCGCCGGGCCTGGTCGAGTTGTCCCAGTTGCTGGTGGGCCACGCCCGCATCGAGCCAGATCACGGCGCGCTCCGGCGTGAAAGTCAGCGCTTTTTCGTAAGCGCGAATGGCCTCGGCATAGTCGCCCTGTTCGTAGCGGTGGAAGGCCATTTCGTTCCACGCGAGGGAAGGCAATTCCGTTTCGCCCGGCGGTGTGGCGGCCATTTCGCAGACTTCGAGCGCGTCTTTCAGGCGATTGGTCCGCGCCAGCACCATGGCAAGGTAGTGTCCCGCCAGCGGATAACCGGGGTTGATTTCAAGCACGTTGCGGAAAGCCTTTTCGGCTTCCTCCATGCGGGCTTCCTGAAAATAAATGGTGCCGAGCTTGAAGGAAGGGTCGGCGTAATCGGGCTTGAAATTGAGCGCCCGGTGGCAGCAGCGTTCAGCCTCCGTCAGTTGGTCCAACGCGCAAAGGGAGCCGGCCAGGTTGTCCCAGGCCCGCGCGTAATCGGGCTTCAACGCCACCGCGCGGTTGAGCGAATCGACGGAGTGCTGGAATTCGCCCAATTGAAATTGCAGGGCCCCCAGGTTGCACCAAATTTTTGATTGCTCGGGGTCGAGCTCAATGGCGCGGAGATAACATTGGAGCGCCGGATGCAGCATGCCTTCTTCGTGCTGAATCATGCCGCCGTTAAACCAGGCCTGGAGATTTTGCGGATTGAGTTCGCGCGCGCGCTGGTAAGCCAGCATCGCTCTTTTGCTCTCGCGATTATTCTGGAAAGCCAGCCCCAGGTGGGACCAGACCTCGCTGATTTGCTCCTTGGGAAAGGCTTCCCCGTCGATCTCGAGCAGATGGGACTCGGCTTCGTCGAGTCGGGAAACATCGATCAATTCAAAAATGTCTTCCAGGCGCGCCGGGGCAGGGCTGGCCAATGTCCTGGTTGTCTGCGCCTTGCCCGCAGGGGTGAAGTTGGCGAGGGCCTCGCTGATTTCCTCCATCAGGGAAGTGACCAACCGGGTGCGCTCCGAGACGTCGTTTCTCGGGGCGTCTTCCAAATTCACGGAGGTGCGGATGTTGATGCCCTGGGCTTCCAGGGTGGCGAGAAAAAGCGTGAGGTGGCTTTCCAGGAACTCGAGCCATTGCGAAGGCGCGATGGAACGTGGCAACCGCATGGGGCGCGGGGCGGTTTCGCAGATGGCCGCCGCCTGCGTCAGCAAGTGGGCCATCTTCTCGTCGAGTTTCTTTTGGATTTCGGGCCAATCCTGATTGATGGTTGAAGTCGTGCTGGCCTTGATGCGGCCGCGATCCACGGAGAGCCGTCCGCTGCGTTTGATCAGCGCGGCGGCGCTCGGGCGATGGTGGGACGGGCTCTTGACCCCCATCGATTCCGGCGCGATCACCGCGCCCAGATCGGCGGCCGGCTGGGGCGCGGTCTGCGGGGCTGTTTCGCGGTTGAGCGCATTAAGCCGCTTGAGTCCTTCCACGATCTTTTGTTCGACCTGGTCATCCTCGGGGCCGAGAGCCAGGGCACGTTCGTAAAGCGCCCGGGCCGACTGGGGCAATTCAAAATCCTCTTCCAGATAAAGCCCGAACCGGTAAAGCAAAGCCGGCGATTGCGGCGACTTTGCCAGTTTGATGAAGGTTTCCTTTTGCCTCACGTTCAATGAAACGGAATGGACGGTGGTGGCCGGCAGCGGCTCCCTACTGCCGGTGGAGCGTTGTTTCAGGCGGGCCTCCTCGTAAACGTCCTTGGCCTTTTGTCGCTTGTGATTCCAGATTTGTTCGATCGCGGCGACAATCGCCTGCAGGGTCTGGAGGGTTTCAATCGATTTTTGATCGAAACAAAGGATGAGGAGCTGTCGCCAGTGTCGTATTTCAGCCGGATCGCGCTCAATTTTACTGAGAATATCCTCGGCTGCCTGGGTGGTAAAATTCATAGGGATGTCAACTGAACCATGGCGTGCTCGAATACGGCGTGGGCAGCCATGGCGCTTAAATGTCGGAAGGGAGAGATCATAATCATAAGTTTTCGCGCTGCAAGGCTTCAATAACCTGAAACATGAGATGCCCGGGAAGTCCGTTTGGTCACCCCGAACTTCCGGATAAGCCCTAAAAAAAAACTGCTCAAGGCCGGGCAAGCCGCTACAGTCTGCCTCCATGTCCGATGTCCTCACGCCCATGATGCAGCAGTATCATCGGCTCAAGCGCGAAATCCCGTCCGACGCCCTGCTGCTCTTCCGGCTGGGCGATTTCTACGAGATGTTCTTCGGAGACGCCGAGGAAGGCTCGCGGTTGCTCGATCTCACGCTTACCCAGCGGCAGGGCACGCCGATGTGCGGAGTGCCCTACCACGCGGCGGAGGGTTACATCGCGCAGATACTCAAGGCGGGCCGGCGCGTGGCCATTTGCGACCAGATGGAAGCGCCCCGTCCCGGCCAGGTGGTGCGGCGCGAGATCACGCAAATCCTGACGCCGGGGAGCATCCTCGACGCCGGGCAGCTTGAACCGAAGCAGAATAATTTTCTCGCCGCCGTTGCACCGGTGGCAGGCAGCTTCGGCGTGGCCGCGCTCGATCTGACCACGGGTGAATTTTTCGCGGGCGATTTCCCCACCGCGGAGGCGTTGCGCGATGCCATCGGGCGTCTCAGCCCGGCGGAAGTCGTGGTGGCCCAGGGACACAAGATTGACCTGGAAACGTCGGCACTTTCCAACGGCGAAAGGTTGGGCTATCTCCTCGTCGAACACGACGCCTGGAGCTTCGCTCCGGAAGCGGCCGAGCACACATTGCGGGACCATTTCAAGACCGCATCGCTCGACGGTTTCGGCCTGGCCACCGCGACCGGCAAGGGCGACTCGACATCGGGTGCGCTCAGCGCGGCGGGAGGGCTGCTCCATTATCTCGGGCACGAACTGCGCCGGTCGCTGGGTCATGTCCACACGCTGCGTCTCTGGCAGCGGGAGGATGTGCTTATTCTTGATGCCGCCACGCGCCGCAATCTGGAACTGGTCGATCCCCTTCGATCGAATACCGGCTCCGGCGCGGGTCAGACAACGCTTCTGGCCGCGGTGGATCGGACGGTGACTTCCGGTGGTGGGAGGCTTTTGCGGCAATGGCTGCTGGCGCCGTTGCGTGACCTGCCCGGCATCGAACGACGCCAAAGCGTGGTCGCGTGGGCGAAGGCGAATCAACCGGAGCGGAACCATTTGCAGGAACGCCTGCGCCAGGTGCGCGATGTGGAGCGGCTCGTCGCCCGGCTTGTCCAGGGGAGCGGCAACGCGCGCGACTTGATCGCTCTGCGCGTGTCGCTTGAACAACTGCCCGCCTTGCGCGAGGCGCTGGAGAAACATGCCGTCGCCGCTCTGCGGGAACTGGGCGGAAAGATCACGCCGCTGCCCGATTTGGCGGACCTCTATTCGCGCGCGCTGGCGGACGACCCGCCGATTTTGCTGAAGGAAGGCGGACTGATTCGCGCCGGTTATCACGCCGCGCTGGAGGAACTGCGCGCCGCCTCGGTCGAGGGGCAGGAATGGCTCGCCGATCTCCAGCGCCGCGAGCAGGAGCGGACCGGCATTCGCTCGCTCAAGGTACGCTACAACCAGGTCTTCGGCTATTATATCGAGGTCAGCACGGCGAATCTCGGCGCGGTCCCCGCCGACTACACGCGCAAGCAAACGCTGGCCAACGCAGAACGTTTCGTGACGCCGGAGTTGAAGCAGATGGAGTCGAAAATTCTCGGCGCGCAGGAACGGTCGCGGCAACTCGAATACGAGCTTTTCCTCGATCTCCGCGCGGCGGCGGTGCCTCATTTGCGAGCGATCCAGGACACAGCGCGCGCGCTCCACGAGATCGACGTGTTGCTCGGCTGGGGCGCGCTGGCGCAGGAACGCGATTATTTCCAACCCGAGATGAACGACGGCGGCCTGCTGCTCCTTGAAGAAGCGCGGCATCCCGTTTTGGAGCAGCTTCCCGCCAACGAGAAATTCGTGCCCAACGACGTGCGGCTCGACCTCGAAACAGAACGGCTGGTGATTCTCACCGGGCCGAACATGGCAGGCAAGAGCACGTATATCCGGCAGATCGCGGTGCTGGCGTTGCTGGCCCATTGCGGTTGCTTTGTGCCGGCGAAACGCGCGGTGGTCGGGCTGCTCGACCGGATTTTCACCCGCGTCGGTGCGAGCGACGATCTCGGGCGCGGCCAGAGCACCTTCATGGTCGAGATGAACGAGACGGCCAACATTCTCAACCACGCCACGAGCCGCAGCCTGGTCATCCTCGATGAAATCGGTCGCGGCACGAGCACGTTCGATGGCCTGAGCATTGCGTGGTCGGTGGCCGAATATCTCAACTCCACGCTGCGGGCGCGGACGCTTTTTGCCACCCATTACCATGAGCTGACCGAACTCGCGCGACTGTTGCCTGCGACAAAGAATTACAATGTTGCCGTGCGCGAATGGGGCGATCAGGTTATCTTCCTGCACAAGATCGTGCCGGGCGGCACGGACAAAAGCTACGGCATCCAGGTGGCGCGGCTGGCCGGATTGCCCGCGCCGGTGCTCAAGCGCGCGAAGGAAGTCCTGCGCCAACTCGAAGAGGACCAGATCGACGACAAGGGCCTGCCGCGTCTGGCCAAGGCCAAGCAGAAAAAGGAAAAAGCGCGGGAAGTCCTCCGCGAACTCGATCTCTTTGGCCGGGGAGGGGAGTGATATGCAGATCGGAGTGCGCGCCACCGCAATATTTGGAATTGTCGTAATACTGGTTGGTGGAATCGTCTCCGCCTGTCGGCACGAAGAGATTTATGTCATATGTCCAATCGCCTGGTGCATGGGAGCTGCTCATCTTATTCAGTCGCTTGGACTGGCGGCTCCTTGGGGATTTGGCTTTCTACTCGTGGGAGCGTGCTTGTTGGTTGCCCTTTATGGCTTCCTCGGTGCGATGATTGTAAGCATCGCGGTAGTTTTTCTTCCAAGGAGTCGAATACTCCTGCAAATTGGTTCTCTGTCTTACGGTGTTTTAGCTTTTGCCATGGGGTCCCCTCTTTACCTTATCTTCACAGTTGATTATCTGGGATCCTTATTCAAAAACGCATCGGGACCTCCGCTGTCTGAAGCGTACTCTATCCTACCTGCCCTTTTCCTCGCGACCGGTTTGCTGCTCTATATATTTTCAAGGATGCTCAGAACCACTCCGTCGCTTTAGACCGAGTTTCCTCGTTCCTCTCGTTCCCAAACTCCATTTGGGAACGCAATTATTTGCGCAATTCTATTGCTCTGCTCGTGTAGACTCAACTTAAAGCCAGAAGATCGGCAATGGAGTTGCCTCCGCAAGCGCGTTCCCAAATGGAGTTTGGGAACGAGGGGGAATCGCTTCCTGTGCCCTTCGGGCACCCGGACAACGAGTTGTCCGGGCCACCCGATCTGAAGCCCCTCCTGTTCTCATGCTTTCATGTCTTCCTGTCAAAAAATCCGTTAATTTGGGAAGATTTGGTAATTTGGTTATGCCTCCCACTTTCCCCTTGCCCTTTTTACACTTTTAGCGTTAATTTGTTTCCATGAAACGAATTCTCGCGCTCGCGATCCTCTTGGTTGCGCCCCAAATCATGGCTCAAGCGGACATTTCCATGCCCGTGCGGGATTCCTTCTATGACAAGCTTGGCCGCGGCATCGCCAACATTGCGTTCTCTCCTGCGGAAATGCTCGATTCCCAATACGGCATGCTGGAGACCGAAGGCCCCACGGTTGCCTTCTGCAAAGGTCTGCTCGTTCAGGGCACCTCTCGCATGATCATGGATATCGGCCAGGGCGTGTTTGAAATCGCCACCTCTCCCTTCCCGACCCAGAATTTCCATTCGTACCGCAGCCAGAAATTGCCCCCCTACGACTCCATGGTGGTCAATGCCTATCCCCCGGCTGATTTGAAGAACTGGTACTAAGCTTTTAAGATGATCGCCCGTTGGATGGCGATAATGAGATAACCGCCGCACACTCTGCGGCGGTTTCTTTTTGATGATAGAGCCCGCTTCATTTGAAAACATCTTCCGATTCCACCGCCGACTCCCCGCCCTTGCCGTCGCGCGGGGAAATGATCGAGGTTACGATTGAGAAAGTGATCTTTGGCGGAGACGGCCTCGCGCGCCTATCCCAGGGATTCGTGGTTTTTGTGCCCTTCGCGGCCGAGGGCGACCGGGTGCGGGTGCGGATCATCGAACGCAAGGCCCATCACGCCCGCGCCGAAATCGTGGAAATCCTTCAGCCCGGCCAGGCGCGCGAAAATCCGCCGTGTCCCTACCACGCCAAATGCGGCGGCTGCCAGTACCAGCACCTCACTTACGCGGAGGAATGCCGCCTCAAGGAAAACCAGGTGCGCGAGGCCTTCGCCCGCGTGGGTAAATTGCCCGACGCCCCGATCCTGCCGATCATCGCCGGAACGAGCCCGTATGGTTATCGCAACCGGATCACCGTGCACGCCGAATCGGGACGAGTCGGCTTTCGCGGCGTGAACGGACGCGACCTGATCGACATCCGCGAATGCCTTTTGGCGCGGCCGGAAGTGAATGCGCAGTTGGCCCGCCTGCGCACCAGTCAACCCGCAGACGGCCATTATTCCCTGCGCGACGCAACGGTGCCGCCGAGCGGTTTCTTCCAGGCCAACCACGATCTGCGCGAAACGCTGCGCGGCTTGATCGCCCGGGCTTTGCCGGAGCGCGGCGGAACCTTGATCGAAGGTTATTGCGGCGGCGGATTCTTCACTGAAATCGTAGCGGGGCGTTTCGAGCGCGTGCTGGCCGTCGACAACGATCCGCGCACCCTGCGCGACGCGCACCGGCTCGGTTTGGCGAACGTCGAATGGCGCGACGCCGATGTGGCTTTCGTCCTGCCGGAGGAACTGCGCGCGCTCACCGAGGCGATGGGAAAAGAGACCAGCGTGCTCGTCGATCCACCGCGCGAAGGCCTGCCGGTGCGGCTGGCGGAGGCGCTCTGTCTCGATCCCGTCGCGCATCTCGTCTATGTCTCGTGCGATCCCGCCACGCTGGCCCGCGATGCCCGGATGCTTTCAAAGACCTACCGGCTCGTATCCGTGCAACCGATTGATCTTTTCCCTCGTACCGCGCAGATCGAGTGCGTCAGCGTCTGGCAAAAGTAGCCGCCGCAGACCCCGCGCCGTCCTCGTTCCCAAATTTACCGCTCTCTGCAGGAGTCACCACCCGCTGCCGTCGAGAACGAGAGTCGCGACTTCCTTTGCGCCCGGCGCGAGCCAGCGCAGGCCTTCGCCGTGATGAATCGCATTGGGCAGACCGAGCCATGGTTCGACGCAGTAGAAATCGGACTCGGCGAACTCGGTCCAGGTCGTGACCACATACCACGGCACGGAGCCGGAATGGTCCAACTCAAAAACCAGTTGTTGGCGCGTTATTGCATTATGAAGCGTGACCTTGTCTTCAGGCCCGATTTGAAAGCGATCACTATTCGCAGGATTGTCGAGGCGCAGAATTTCCTGCGCGGCGTTTTTACGGATGACCGCCCCGTCCTCCGTTCGCCAGCCCCACCCGGCGCAGGGAATATCCAGCGTCCAATCGGCACGCAGATTGTGCGGCACCGCAAAATAAAAATGATGGCCCGCGTAGTAGGGCAGGGGATGGTCGCCGGTGTTGGTGGTTTCGAAGCGGACTTCGAGCCGCGACCCTGGCAGCAGGCTCACCACAACATCGAACTGGAAAGCGAACGGATAGAGTGGGCGGGTCCCCTCGGAATCGACGAGACGCATCCGGAGTGAGTTCTCCGGGCCGTCCTCAATCACTGAAAATTTGGCGTCCACGGCAAAGCCATGTTGCGGCATGGGCCGGACCGTTCCGTTCGCGTCGCGCCAAAGTTCGTTGACTCCATTCACATAATGGCGCGCGACAAAGGGGAAGAGAACCGGATTTCCCCCGCGCACCTTCGTAATCCGGTTCCAGTCGGCGTTTTCCGGCCAGGTGATGATCTCGCGCCCCTCTCTTTCCCAGCGCAGGATTCGGGCGCCGTGATCAGATGAGATCACGATCTTATTTTGGTTGTCCGCGATTTGATATGCAGGTTGGCTCTGGAAAAGAAGGGGGCTTTTCATAAAGCTGCGCAAGGCAGTAAGGGAAGCCTAAACATCACGCTTTCCAATTGGCGAGCGCCAAAAGAACCCGGCCCGCAGGCTTGCTGCACCCTACGGCCTTACTCTATTTTGGATGCTGACATGCACGCTGAGTTAAATGCCATTCCAGATGCAAAGACCATTGCCGATGCTTACGAGGCATGCACGAAGCTGGCCCGCGCCCATTACGAAAATTTCCCCGTGGGGCGTCTCGTTCCGAAAAAAATGCAGCCACATGTCCATGCGGTCTATGCGTTCGCGCGATATGCCGACGATCTGGCCGACGAAGGCTACGCGGGCAGCGCGAAGGCGGAGGGCGCACGCGATGTGATGACGCAGGAGGAGCGGCTGACCGCGCTCGACGACTGGGAGCGGCAATTGTGTTCTCCGCCCGAAACGCCGGGGTTGCATTTTATTTTCATCGCGCTGCATGAGACGATCCGCGAACTCGATTTGCCGCTCAGCCTTTTCACCGACCTGCTCTCCGCTTTCAAGCAGGATGTGGTCAAACGTCGCTACGCGAATTTTGCCGAGGTGCTCGATTATTGCCGCCGCAGCGCGAACCCGGTCGGACGGCTTGTGCTGCTGCTCCATGGTCACCGCGAGGAGGAATTGCACCTCCTGGCCGATCACATTTGCACCGGGTTGCAATTGGCGAATTTCTGGCAGGATGTCGGCGTTGATCTGGAAAAGGACCGGATGTATCTGCCCCGGGACGACCGGGAAAAATATGGCGTCAGCGAAGAAGCGCTATTTGCCCGTAGCGCCGACGACAAGTATCGCCAACTGCTCACTTTCCAGGTTGAGCGCACGCAGGGGATTTTTGATCAGGGCGCGCCGTTGACGAAGAAACTGCGCGGTTTGCTGCGGCTCGAAATCCGGCTGACCTGGCTGGGCGGGACGACTATTCTGCGCAAAATTGAGGCGCTGAATTATGACACGCTCAACCATCGCCCGACGGTGGGCAAAGCCGACATGGCCCTGCTCTTTCTCAAGGCCCTGATTTCATGAGCCAGATGAGCGAGGTCATGCCCGATCTTCCGGGAAGCGAAGCCATTACCCAGTCGGCCAAGTCGAATCTCGCGCTTTCTTTTGCCTCGTTGCCCGAGGCGGAACGGCGCGCGATGTCGATTTTCTACGCCTTCTGCCGCGTGGTTGATGACGTGGCCGATTCGACCGAATTGCCTATCGAGGAAAAGCAACGCCAGCTCGGCGAATGGCGCAAGGAAATCCGCCGCGCCTATATGGACGCTCCGCTCACGCCGCTCGGAAAGGAAATGGCGCAAATCATCCGCACCTACCTGATTGCGCCGACGCCCTTGGAGGAAATTCTCAACGGCATGGAGATGGACATGTCCATCATGCGGTATCCCGCCTTCGCCATGCTCGATCAATATTGTTATCGCGTCGCGAGCGCGGTGGGGCTGGTCAGCATCGATATTTTCGGGTGCCGTCATCCGAGGACGCGCGATTATGCCGTGGCGCTCGGCATGGCGTTCCAGCTCACGAATATTTTGCGCGACGTGAAGAAGGACGCCTCCTTCGGGAGGATTTACCTGCCGCTCGACGAGATGGCCGCTTTCGGCGTGACCGAATCCGATATTCTCGAGGGACACTGGTCGGAGAAGATGCGCCAGTTGTTCCGCTTCCAGCATCATCGTGCGCGCCATTACTTCGCGAAGGCGCACCGGCTGATGGTGCCAAGCGACCGGCCGAAACTCCTCGCCGCCGAGATCATGCGGGAGGTCTACGAAGAGCTGCTCAATAAAATCGAGCGCCGGAATTTCGATGTCATGACCTCGCCCGTGAAAGTGAGCAAGCTGGCCAAAGTTTGGCTTCCCATGCGCGCCAGGGCCCGCGAGAAACGCGCGCGGGCACGGCCGCCCGCGCCCAAAAAGGTGGTCGTGCTCGGAGCGGGTTATGCCGGCCTCGCCGCCGCCACCGAACTGATTCTGCGCGGACACGACGTGACGCTGGTCGAGGGTCGCGCCCTGCTCGGTGGACGCGCCCACAGTTTTGTCGACGCGAAGAGCGGCCTGGTGCTCGACAACGGCCAGCATATTCTCATGGGTTGTTATCATGAAACGCTGGGCCTGTTGCGGCAGTTGGGCGTGATGAAAAGGCTCTATTCGCCGCCGCGTCTCGCGGTGCCTTTCGTCAGCGAAAAGGGCCCCAGCATGCTGGCCGCGACCGCGCCGGACCCATTGCATCTGCTCTCCGCGCTTCTGGGCTACGGCGAGCTTTCCGCGGCGGACAAGTTTTCCGCGATCAAGCTGGCGGTGCGGCTTCGCCTGGGGCAAAAGCCGCTCGTGAACGAGACGGTGGAGACGTGGATGCGGGGCTGGGGGCAAACGCCCAATATTATCCGCGCCTTGTGGGAACCGCTCTGCATCGCCGCGCTCAACGAACCGGTTGCGACGGCCTCGGCCCAGCTCTTCTCCACGGTCATCCGCCGCTCGTTCCTGGCGGGCGCCGCCGATTCGACTATTCTCCTGAGCCGTGTGGGGCTGAGCGACCTTTTCGCGCCGGAGGTGAGGAAGCTGCTTGAAATGTGCCGAGGCACGCTTCGCTTGCAAACGCCGGTCACCGGCCTGTCTTTTGAAGGAACGACGCTGCGGGAAATCAAACTGGGAGACGGTTCCGTGCTTCAACCGGAAGCGGTGATCAGCGCTTTGCCATGGCATGTGCTGCGCGGCCTTTTGCCCGCAGAAAGCAAGTTGGCCCGGGCCTGCGGGCAGATTCAGGACGCGCCGATTGTCAGCCTGCATCTCTGGCTCGACCGGCCCATCCTGCGCGAACCGTTCGTGGGACTGCTCGATTCGCCCGTGCATTGGGTTTTCAGCCGCGACCACATCCATGGTGCCAATGCCGCCGGTCAGGAGGGCCATGTCATCACCGCCGTGGTGAGCGGAGCGCGCGACCTGGTCGACAAAACGGGCGCGGAGTTGGAGGTGTTGACGCTCAAGGAACTGGGTCGATTCCTGCCCGAAGCGCGTGAAGCGCGGGTGCTGCACCGCATGGTCTACAAGGCGCGGAGCGCGACCTTCGCCGCCACGCCCGAAACCGAGCCGCTTCGTCCCGAAGCGACGACGGAGTGGTCGAATTTCTGGCTCGCGGGTGATTGGACGAATACGGGTCTGCCTGCGACGATCGAAGGCGCGATCCTGAGCGGCGCTCGCGCGGCACGCGCGGTGGATGCGGCCGATTAGCCACAAAAGGACACAAAGATAACAAAGGGAAAGGGGAGGCTATGCACTTCCCTACCTTTGTTTTTTGTGATCTTTAGCGGCCAATCACTTCACGGCTTGATCTGGGTGTACGGCCCCGGGTCTTTGAACGCCGTCGAGATGAAGTCCCGGCATTCCAGGGTTGTTCCGGAAGGCGTTCCGCGGATGAAAGTCGCGTTGTTACCCTTGTACGCAACCACGACGCCGCTTTTCGCAAAGGGACCGTTGCCGGAGAGGGGCAGGTTCAGCCCCGTCCCCGGCGTCGTCGGATAGATCACGCTTTCGCCTGTAGTGTAAAGGACAGGAAGATAGTCCGACGCATCCGACGTAATGCCCGTTGTTGCGTTTGCGCAACCGGTAAAATCCCAACTGATGTTGGCTGCGGCGATATCGGAGAAATCGGGCTTCGTTCCACTATACATGGCCGTGGAACCGACGGCGAAAATAGCTGCGTCGGGTGTATAATGATTTGCCAGCAGATTCCGGGCGATGCCTTCGGATTTACCGGCGGCGGACGTGTTCTCTCCCGTCGGATAGACGCCGTTGTTATCGGTGGCGTATTGGGACAGGAGCGTATTGATCGTGCGGGCGCTCTCCACCGCGCGATGGATTTTGGCTCTCTTCAGGTAGTTGCTGATCGGACCAACCCCAACCCCGGCTAGAATGACGAGAATACCGACGAAGACGAGCAGTTCGACCCGGGTGAGGCCGACTTGGGACGAATCGCGCGCCGGCAAAAAATCACGGCAAGAAGGCATGATCCGCAGCTTACCCATCAAAAATCAAAGATCGAATGTTCTGTGAGGAGCACAAAAAAAAGGGTGATCCGTGAGGATCACCCTTTTTTGAAGAAAGCCCTGTTTACGGAGCAATCAAATAAGTTGTCGTATCGGTAGCATTGGCCGAGATAAAGGGAACCGAACCTGCGGCAGCACCGCCTGTCCCCGCCTTGACGTAGACGGCATTGTTGCCTTTGTAAAAGATCGTGGCACCATCGGATTTAAACGGGGCGGACGTTCCGTAAGCGACATTTATTTGCGTTCCAGGTGTTGCCGGGAAAGGAGAGGTTATTGACGTGGCGAAGCCGTTATTAAAATAGACGAGCGGGATGAGATCTCCCGTGCTGGAGGTGATGCCACCCGTCGTGGACTTTGCTACACAGGTAAAACTCCACGAAACGCTGGTGCCGCCGGCGGCCAGGGTGGAAGTTGTGCCGGACGTAGTAGCCTTGGTATAGCCTGACTGCTGAGAAATGCCGAAGACACCCGGATCGGTGGCATAACCGGAATTGAGCAAGTCTTGCGCTATCGCCGAACCCGTCGTGTCCGCAGGATAGGCATTGCCATTTACCGTGTTATCGGTGGCATAGGAGAAGCACATTTGACCGATCTGGCGTCCGGTCTGCATGGACGAATTATGTTGGGCCTGCTTGATACCATTGGTAATCGGGCCGAGGGCGACACCGGCCAGAATGGCGATGATTCCAATGACCACAAGGAGTTCGACGAGGGTGAAACCGCCTCGACTGGAAGAGTGAGCGGTACGACGGAGGAGACGGTTGTTTAGCATAGGCAAAAAGTACCTTCTTGCGGCCTAAACGTCAATAAAAGAAAAAGAATTTTGCAGAAAAAGTTTAAAAGACGCCAACGCAGGACAAACGGTTACAGGAAAATTCTTCTCGATTCTCCTTCGTATAGCTGCGGCCTATGCGAGTCGTTGATTCAAGATCTGGATCGTAGACCGCTGCTACATTTGGGATAAAAAAAGCCCTGTTTACGGAGCAATCAAATAAGTTGTCGTATCGGTAACATTGGCCGAGATAAAGGGAACCGAACCTGCGGCAGCACCGCCTGTCCCCGCCTTGACGTAGACGGCATTGTTGCCTTTGTAAAAGATCGTGGCGCCATCGGAGCCAAACGGGGCGGTCGTTCCGTAGGCGACATTTATTTGCGTTCCAGGTGTTGCCGGGAAAGGAGAGGTTATTGACGTGGCGAAGCCGTTATTAAAATAGACGAGCGGGATGAGATCTCCCGTGCTGGAGGTGATGCCACCCG
>Ga0182030_10006612_pt1 | contig 24401 bp, 21 predicted proteins | sample 812S3MmetaG_FD_121299 | JGI IMG/M metagenome (GOLD analysis project Ga0182030, IMG submission 121299) | Permafrost microbial communities from Stordalen Mire, Sweden - 812S3M metaG (Illumina Assembly) | ecosystem: Environmental > Terrestrial > Soil > Wetlands > Permafrost | place: Sweden...
AGACTCTCGACGGCGTTTCTTGCCGCCTCGCCCAGTTCGTTGGCCCGACGCACGGAAATGGTCTGCATACCGACTCCTACCAACAGTTTACCAGTTCGGCTCGACCCAGGCGCAACCAGCCCGATGAGCGCTCTTTGAGACGCCATCCGGCGAAAGGTCCATGGGGACGGCCCAACCACCAGGCTGGCTGGAAAGGATGGACCACGAGCGATCCGGACGACCGGTCTCCGACACACTGTGCTTGGACTGCGCCGCGAGCGGACCTGGTCCATGGCCTGCGCCGGCGCGGGCCGCAGGACGCTGGCGTGACGTCCAGACTTTGTCTCCCAGCAATTCCCTAACGGTACCAGCCGCCTCTATTTGAGTCTAGTCACTAACAATGCGCACCAACCACGGTTACTTACGAGTAAGTCGGTCTAAGTACCACTAACCTCTATGTCCAGCAAACGGAATTGGTGGACCATGAGTGGCTGGTTGTCAAGAATATCTGCCACGCACTATCCTGCCTGGGATCTTACTAGGCCACTGAGCAGCATCTTCCGAGAAATTGCGACGAGTTGGACGAATCGGCTCGCGGCGGCTGTGCGATGAGCCCCTTATCATATCACCAGGATTTGCGGATCTGTAGGCGGGGCGTTTGCAGGGAAACACCTATCTGTTCGAATGACGGAATCGGAGTCATCGCGCCAGGGCTTTTGGGGAACGGGCACCTATATTAGTTGCATCCATCGCTCCCGTGCGGTGCGCGAGCAGATGTGCCAATGCTATGACAGGTAAAGAGACTTACAGTACCTATGTCTATCCACGTTTCTCGGCGCCCGACTGCGGACTGATCCGCCTGGGTGGTGCTGGGCTCGGGAACCTATTGTTTCCTTGGGCACGTGCGGTCGCATTATCATATACGTACAATCTTAGGCTGGTTTCTCCCACGTGGAGAACGATCAAGGTGGGCCCGCTTCTACGTGGCGAGCGAGACAAACGGTGGTACTGGGATTTATTCCATGGGCGATCACATTACATTCGTGGATTCGATAAGCTCAAAGCCCTCACTCGTCCACGAATCACGGAGCAGGACTATCTCGACACGCAGTCTAAGGAAAGCGTTGGCCAAAAGCTAGTAGTCTGTCAAGGAGCGCGTGCGCTATTCACGCCCTTCTTAGCTAATGCTGAGACCGTGAGACAAGAGCTGTGGGCGATCACTCGAGACAAACACAAACCACACGGCGTCGAGGCCCTAAGGAAGACCGCCGTCGTCAATATTCGCCTCGGAGACTTCTTGCCCGCGACAATGGAGGATGTTGAGCAGGGAAAAGACAATCGTAGAGTCCCAATGGACTGGTATCTGCGACTGGTCGAGTTGCTCCGTTCGGCCATTAGCGATAGCATGCCTATCTTGGTGGTCTCAGATGGCTCCGAGAGCGACCTCGCTGAGATCATGTCTTTGCCGCACACTCGACGCCTGGACTCAACATCCGCAATTGAACAACTCTTGGCCATTGGCTCCGCAGGTGTACTAATTGCTAGCGGTTCCACTTTTAGCATGTGGGGTTCCTTTATCGGTGGCATGCCGGTAATCTGGCCGAAAGGCCAGCTCCGTCAGCGATTGTACGGGGATCAACGAGACATAGAGATTGAGATGGGGATCGTTGGCGAACTACCTGCGGCGTTTGTCGCGGCGGCAAGGCAGCGCCTCAGGGGCTAGCTCAGCTAAGACCCTGCAAACAACTACAAACATCCCGGCCGTTCGCAGGGCTGTCACCTTAGACTCTATTGTGTAGATCACTCGGGTGGCCTTCGAGACGATTTCAAGCCTATTCTGAGTTCCACTGTATCAGCGCTTCGCTGGAGTTCCCCTCTACGTCGCCTGGCTGGCCAGCCACATTGGGAAATTGCCGGTCCTGATAGTCGTTGAGAAGAGAATGATGGAACCTGGACGTGCCTAAAATGAAGAAAGCCCTAATTACTGGTATCACAGGACAGGACGGAAGTTATCTCGCCGAGCACCTGCTGAGTCTCGGATACGAGGTGCACGGTCTAGTCCGCCGTGTCGCGCTTGAGGAGCCCGAACGCAGGCTGGGGCGCATCAGCCATCTTCTCGGCACAATCACGCTCCACCCGGCGAGCATCGAAAGCTACCCCAGCCTGTTTAGTATTCTCGCCCGACATGAGTTCGATGAATGCTATCACCTGGCGGCTCAGAGCTTTGTCGCGGAAAGCTTCGCTGATGGCTTCTCCACTATGACCACGAACATCGACGGTACTCACTACATGCTTGCCGCGCTACGTGAGCTCCAGCCGCGATGCAGATTCTATTTTGCGGGTTCGAGTGAAATGTTTGGCAAAGCTCGCGAAGTGCCGCAACGAGAGACCACCCCGTTCCATCCGCGTAGCCCGTATGGGATCAGCAAGGTAGCTGGCTTTTATCTCACAATGAATTACCGCGAGGCCTACGGCATGTTCTGCTGTAATGGCATGCTATTCAACCATGAGGGTCCGCGGCGAGGATTTGAGTTTGTCACGCGCAAGATCACTAGCGCAGTCGCCAGAATCAAACTGGGCCTCTCGAAAGGCCTCCAAATCGGAAATCTGGACGCCAATCGCGACTGGGGCCACGCCGCCGATTACGTGCGCGCCATGCATTTGATGCTGCAGCAGCCGAACCCCGATGATTATGTTGTGGCGACGGGTGAAACCCACTCGGTCCGTGACTTCTGCGAAACCGCCTTCGCAAAAGTTGGCCTGGATTACCGTGAGTTCGTCACGTCCGACCAGCAGTTTTATCGCCCAGCGGAAGTCGACCTGTTGATAGGGGATGCGGCGAAGGCGCGCGACACCTTAGGTTGGGCACCACGGTTTACGTTTCGGCAACTGGTTGAACAAATGGTGGATGCTGATCTTCAGTCCCTTACCGCCCCTCGGCCCAACTAAACGTACGAACACGCCGCTCTCGAAGGCTGACGCACTTTCCATAGCTTAAGTGGGCTACCATTCAAACCACTGGAGCGAGCTCCGGAATCATGACCCACGCGGCACACGATGGAGACGCTGCACCAACTGGCGCTCAGCGAAACAGAATGGTAATCGCGAGAGAATTCAACAGACTCTTCGTCGCCTTCGGCTTGGACCTCCGCAAAACTGGCTGGGCTATTCGCGGACCCCCGCGCTTCGCCAGAAGTCTTTACACGTATCATTCATTCAGGGATTCGGTGTTTCCCCTGCGTTACAGCGATCTTTATCCATGCCTCTCTGACCACTCCGCCAGTGCCGGGGGAACGCTAGGCCACTACTTTCACCAGGACCTTTGGGCGTCTAGGAAGATATATCAAGCCCGCCCTAAGCAGCACATAGACGTAGGATCGCGAGTTGATGGCTTTGTTGCCTCGATTCTGACATTCATGCCGATTACTTTGATTGACATCCGCCCGCTGACAAGTTTTTCAGCAGGCCTGACTTTCGTTCACGCCGATGCAACCACGCTCGATATGGTTGCGGATGCATCGGTGGAGAGCCTCTCGTCTCTCCATGCCGTGGAGCACTTCGGCCTGGGAAGGTACGGGGATCCGATTGACCCTACGGCACCGTTTAAGGCCATGCAGGCGATGGCAAGAGTCATTCAGCCGGGCGGCCGCCTCTATTTCTCCGTCCCGATAGGGAGGCAACGGCTCCAGTTTAATGGGCAGCGTGTCTTCTCCCCGGTACGAGTTCTCGGCTACCTCCAGCCACTGAAGCTAGTTTCCTTCGCTGCGGTAGATGATAAAGGCACGTTTCGAGAGACGGCAAATCCCGAGGATTATACCGGTGCGCACTACTCTTGTGGGCTATATGAATTCACAAGATAATCTCGGAGCCGAGGTGCGCCCCAGCCGCCACTCGACAGCCCCCTTGCCCTCGACGCGATGGGGCGACGGCATGTCGTGGATGCTGCGCCGCAGAGTGGGCGCGTATGTCGCAGTGCCAAGACACTACTCCACCAACGTTGGCCTTGCATTCCTGCGTGCGCTAAGACGCCTTGGCAAATCAAGCTACACTGGCAATCTTTGCTGGGCACTCATTAGCGCCATCTTTTCCCAAGGCTTTCAGTTTTGCGGAAGCGTTGCCACCGGACGATACCTTGGTCGCGCCTCACTCGGGCAATTCGGGCTCATTAAGCAAACGACCGGCGTGCTCGGAACCTTCGCAGCTTTTGGAATTGGCGTCACCCTCACGAAGTATATCTCCCAGCACCGCGCCTCGTCCCCGAAGACAGCGGGGACGGTGATAGCAGCGTCCGCCGTGTTTACGACAATCACCGCCGCAACTCTATCTGTAGGACTCGTCGCTTTTGCAGGCCAAATCGCCAAGGCACAACTCCACGACGTAGCCCTCACGAGGCCGCTTATCTGGGGTAGCGCCCTTCTGTTCTTCTCCACCATAAATGGGGTCCTATACGCGGCGCTCGCTGGGTTCGAGCGCTTCAGGAGCGCTACAATCGTAAACGTTGCATCCACGGCCCTAGCTGTGCCATTCGTGTTTTTCGCGGCACACCGCAGCGTCGCTGCAGTCCTTGCGGCCCTCGCATTGCAGGTGATAACTGCTTCCGTGCTCACCTTTATTGCCGTCTTACGGGCATGCAAAGAACATGGAATACCACTATTTCTTAGAATTCGTCCCGCTGACCTAAGGTTCTTATGGACCTTTTCAACACCAACCCTGTTTGCACAGCTACTGAACGGTCCCGTATTTTGGGCGTGTTCTCTGTTGATCGTGACAAGAGCTGGCGGCTATGAGGAACTCGGACAATTCAACGCAGCCAACCAATTCCGCACTGCTCTCATATTTGTCCCTGGCGTCCTCTGCCAACCTCTAATCGCTCGCCTCTCACATCTGCAATCCCCCGGCTCCACCCAAGCGTACAGTCGCCTCCTCTGCGGCAACGCCGCCGTTGCCTTGATGACGGCAGCTTTCCTTGGTCTCCTGGTCATCTGCTTCCGCTCCAACCTAATGGCAATGTTCGGCAGACACTTTGTTTCGCACGATAACATACTCGATGTGATTGTGATAGGAAGTACAATAACCGCAGTCTCCATGGTGCTCAACGTCGCCATGGTCAGCAACGGTCACGCTTGGTTGAGTCTCGCGTTCCAGCTCGTGTGGGCGGCATTGATGATAGGTGGCACTTGGTTACACTTGGCTCTCGGTGCACGCGGACTTGCGCTGGCGATGGCTGAGTCCTACCTCTGCTACTGCATTCTAACCGCTGCCGACATAATCCGCACGGTTGTCGAACGCTCACACAGTCCAGGAGTTGCACCCGAGAGCAAGTAGGCTAACCGAACGGCACAATGGAACCGCCCACGCAGCCCTCATCTTCGGGGCCGGACAGCCAGAACAATGATAACCAACCGCCTCGCCACCCTCACACAAAAGGCCATGTGTGGATCCGCAACTCTGTTTGCAGCCAAGCAGCATGGGGACGCAATACTCGACCGCCTGAAAGCCAAAGCCTCGCCCCCCGGCACCTTTTCGCAGCACGGTGAAGACGTAATTACATGCGACCTTCTGAAAGACTACCTCTCAAGCGGGTTCTTTGTAGACATAGGTGCAAATCACCCTACGAAACTATCAAACACTTATAGACTGTATACCCTCGGTATGCGCGGCGTAACGGTCGAGCCGAACTACGCCTTTTGCCGACTGCACCAACGCTATCGGCCGGGGGACGTGTGCGTTTGCGCCGGCATGGGGTCCGCCGAAGGTGTCGCCTGTTTCCTTGAGCGCGGCTATCATGGATTGTCCTCTTTCCTCGAATCCTCTGGGCCGGAAGCGGGGTTCGGCAGTGTAGTTGTCGCACGGCGCCTGGTTCCCGTCATCACCCTCGCCGGACTAATGAGGACAGTGCACCTGGGGCGCAGAACCGAGTTCTGCTTACTCAGTGTCGATTGCGAAGGCTTTGACGCCGAGGTTCTGCGAGGAAATGATTGGGCAAGGTTTAGGCCACGATACGTGGTCGTTGAGTTCAACTCGCCAGCGGCTCAAAATGCGCTGCAAGCGTATTTGGAGGGCGTCGGATACCGACTGGAGCTGCTGATGGGCTGCAACATGCTTTTCGGTCGCGCCCAGTAGTGCTCACAGGTAGAATGGTTTCAGCGTGGCTGGCAGGTCCACCGCGTGATGCGGCCAGGCCGGTGCAACTCTACCGCCGCCTGCGGATCGGCGATTCGCCAAGCAGCCCGTGGTAAAGGTCCTTTTTCCGCCGGAATTGCGTTTCGCGCCCCTTTAGTTTCAGTACGCTTTTTAGTTTCAGTGCGCTGCAATCCCTGATTTCAGGGGAATCGCCTATCGCCACGGGCTGTTAGGCCGGAAGAGAACTCCCATTCTCTTTGACGAAAGATTGACCATTTCTATCTATTTCTATCATGACCACTTCTCGGCTGAAAGCTCTCGTAAGATCGACAAGTTTCTACTACCTATTGCTCCGCCCTTTGGTGCAGCCGTTGCGTGACAAGTACCTTAATGAACAATGGCTCAGGGGAGGTCTTGTCGGCCCGCCATCGCCCGCGGCAAAGCGTGGAATTCTCAGGTCATACGGTCGAGCGTTTGGGGTCAACACGCTAATTGAGACCGGTACGCTATGGGGCGACACCGTCAGTGGCTGCCGTCACGACTTTGCCAACATCGAGTCCATTGAACTCGGCGATAGGTACGCCCGACTTGCTCAACGCCGCTTTCGAAACTCGAATATACGCATCTATCACGGTGATAGTAGCAGCCTCCTACGCCCAATTGTGCAGAACCTCACCTGTCGCGCCCTCTTTTGGTTGGACGCACACTACGTCGATCCGACAACGCCGAGAGGGGACGGAGACACACCATGTTTGCAGGAACTCGCGATCATTATGAACCACCATATGTCACACGTAGTACTGATTGATGACGCTAGATGCTTTGATGGTACATGTGGATACCCCACAGTAGAACACTTAGTGACACTGGTTAAAGAGAGCAGACATAAGTATAAAGTGGAAGTGCTGCTAGATATCATTCGCCTTACGCCCACTGGCGACTCGCCGAGTGGGGACCCTGGTTGTCGATAATCAGAATCGGCATCACTGGTTTGACAACCCAAAGCGGAACATGCTGGCCGCGATCGCAGGTTATACGGGTTCGTGGTAGGCGCGGGATTCGAAACCTGAGGCCTGCGACTCGGTAGAGTCGGCGTAGCGGCTAACCTGCTGTTTATATACCTGGGCCCGCTTGCAGCATGTAAGAGAACCGGAGCCGAACAGGTGTTCACGACGTGGCCACAATTCAAGCTCGGTTCGTGGGCGCGTTGGGAGCGCGACAAGCGACACTCCTGTGGAATGTTTAGACCTTCATCCGAAGAGATATACGGCTTTAAGAAACTATCCACCCTAATGAGCGTGCCTTGGATCGCCGAGGATGAATGGAATCGCTCCCGGGAGCACTCAGTACTCGGCGTGTTTCGGGGCCTGCAAGGGTATTTTCGGAACATCTCGCGAGAGGAAGGCTGGATCGGAGAGCGCCTTCCTGCGTTCGCTGAAAGGCGGCATTCCGGGCACTGTGTTGTAATCCCAAAATCCATACATAGCTGTGCATGTCCGCCTCCGTTGCACAACCTCACCCTCGCGAGGAGTGGGAAGATGAGATTGCCCCTTTCCTGGTACGAATGAGTGATCGAGTTTGCTGTGTCGGAACTTAGCTGGCAAGGTGATATCACAGTCTGCTCAGACGCGACACAGGAGGAACTGAGGCCCATTCTCCGTCTTCTGCGCGTCCGTTTGTTTCGTGGGAACTCACCCATGGAAGATCTTCCTTTTCTGGCCAGGGGCATCATGCTCATCGGATCGGCATCGACGTTTAGCCAGTGGGCCACAAACTTCGGAGCAAGGCCGAGCATCTGGCACCCGCAATTCGAGAGAAATGGCGGCCTCGGGCCGAGCTTTCAGAACTTAGTTCTCGGAGAACACGAAAGGCCGGCCAGAATTGAGAAGACTGCGTTCGTTGCGGAGGTTGCGGCGGCATCGGCACCGTTGCTCCGGACACAGTCGGAGGTTCGTGGCGCGTGAGAGAACCTACATCGCCGTCGGCGTAATCACGCTCACTCAGTAAGGCAGCACAGGGGCCCGCGCGGGCATAGTCGGCGTTGAATTTTAAATGGGAACCAGACGGATTGCGACCAGGCGGCGAACTCTGGCACGAGTGCTTTTTGCGCTCGCCATAATCCATGGGCTGTCCTTGACCCTGGGCCACATGGTGAATCAGGAACTCACCCTTGCCACCGTTGCTTGCGGAGTGGTCGGTATGGCAGCGCTCGCTATCATTGCCCGTCAACTGGTCAGGATGCCGCCGGGCACCCTGCTGGCAACCGTCGTGGCGAGTGTTGCTCTGTGGGTCGTATACCTACAAAAATACGTCATACTCCTGCAGGTCCCGTCCGTTGCTTATGATCCGCACGCTCAACCCATCCTCAACGACGCACTTCTAGACGTGTCGACTCTCAACAAGTCATATGAGCTGTCCACTGTCGGAGTCGTGGGTTTCTCGATTGCGGTGCTTGCCCTCAGCATCGTGAGGCGCCCAGGACTCATTTCACCAACTTCCGAGTACGGGGCAAGGAACCTAAGTGCGAACGCAGTACTGCCGCTAAGGGTTTTCGCTGTACTGGTGTGGCTCGTGACATCCGCTGTAACCGCCGTGTTCGGCCTGAGCGTCATGGGTACTGCGGGAGTCGAGCTGCCATACCGGCTTGCTGGATTAATCTTCTACGCGCGTATGATTCTCGTCCCACTTCTGCTGGTCAGCGCCGAAACCGTGCGTATGCGGGCTGGTAACCGGATAAGTTGGGTGTTCCTGCTCCTGTTACTGTGCACGAGCATAACGGACGCAATTCTTAGGGGAAGTAAGGGGTCCATACTAGTGTCGCTGCTGATCGTCGTTCTTTTCTGGCTGAGCACTTGGATCCGGGGACGGGACATTCTTTCCGGCAAACATGCCTTGGCGTGCGTTGCCGTCGGAGTGGTCTCCATCGCCGGCATGCGAATCATGGGCGAATATAGGGACATTAGAGTGGCATCAGGTGGACTGAATGCCGTGGAGTTCAGCGATACGGCAACGAACATCTACGGGGACCTTGGCAGCAGGGGCCTTATTGCTGCGGGTGCCGCGGGTCTGGCGCAGCGGCTAACAGGCATAGAGCAGTTGGCCGTGATTGTCAAGAATATCGAATCTCCCTTGTGGCGACAATATGCACAACTGTCTGCCGAGGGTGGGGTATCATCCTATCTCACTAGAAGGGTCTACGGGTATGGACCAAACGTGGCGATGGGTGTCGCACCGTCTTATTTCGGTTGGTGGGTTGCGATGTTCGGCAGTAGCGGTGCCTTTTTCGGCGGCATAGCCCTCGGTACCATCCCCGTGCTCGTCAGCGTTGTCGGTTTGCGATTCTTCCCGGATCTGATCGAGGTCTGGGAGATCATGGGAGTCTTTCTGTTTCTGAACGTCTTACTGGAGGGTACGATCGATGGTGCGTGGGTCCCACTCCTCGTTTTGGTCGGATCTTGCATCGGGGCCCGGTACGTGTTGCGTCATTGGCAACCGCACACGCGAACCACCCGAGGCAATCTCGCGCCAGGGAATTACCGAAGGCCCCGAGCGGCAAAGCGCCCCAAGGGCGAAGTTGAATCCGTATGAATGTCGGCTATCTCGTCACGGGTTGTCCGTACGACACGGATTCCGGGGCGGCGTTGAAGTTGAGAACGATTCTTGAACAGACCGTTCAGGTGCACGATTGCAGCGTGTTCGGTGTGTGCACCGAGGATTCAAGTGCCTTCGCGGCCAAATTCCGCCGCTCATTGCCACGTATAAAGGTTGTGAGAGTCTTTCGAACAACAACCGGTCTTGCGCTCCGGCTCAAGCAGATGTGTTGTGTGATTGAGGGGCGCCCGCCGTTTGAGGCGCGGGGCGAGGCAAAATTAGGTGCGATGCAAGTTGCCGCTGCGGTCGGGGAGACGGGAATGGACGTTCTGCACATTGATGGCATCAGCCTTTCGCCGCTCGCCGCGAGAGTCACCAGCATTCCCGTGGTTACATCGATAACGGATGCCGTATCGAGAAGTGCCCTGTTGTGCTCACAGTGGGAGAAGGGACTGAGCAGACGCACATACTTTCAAATTCAGGCTCGATTCATGCGGGCATGTGAGGAACGTCTCTTAACTAGAACCACGATCACTCACGTCGTATCGCCCGTTGACGCCGCATATCTCAAAGGACTGCGTGAAAATGCGACCGTACGGACTATCGGCCTGGCTGTCCCGGGTTCTGTGTTGCGGGAGTGTGACAGTGCCGCCGGGCCGAGCGGGCACAGCAGCGTGCTGATCGTGGGCAACTTTCGCGTAAGGCACGTCACTGAGTCCACCAGAACGATCATTGATTCGTTAGGGCCGGGTTTGAGGAGGCTTGGGGGTACCTTGACGCTCCTCGGGCGGGGTGCGACAGAGAAGTTCACGGGTAGCCTCGATGAGCACGCCAATCTTCACCTGTGCGATTACGCCGCCTCCTTCGCGCAGGAGTTGTGCCGAGCCAGCGTGATTGTACTGCCTGACGTTGTAGGCACAGGCCTTAAGACTCGTGCGTTATATGGACTCGCTACGCGAAGGCCCGTCGTGGGCACACCGACGGCTTTTGAAGGAATGCTTCTGAACCACAATGAGCATTGTGTTACCGCGAACTCGGTGTCGGCAATCGCTGAGGCCGTGCTCGCCTTGCTGAACGATCCGGAAAGAACACGCCGAATCGGCAGTGCTGGTCGGGCGATGGTGGAAGCGCGCTATAGCGAGGAGACAATCGGACACCAATGGTTGGCATTATATGAAGAAGCCCGGCTAATTGGGGCATTTCGTGGCTAGAAGCGGACGAACTAGCGATTCGACACCACGCCGGAAGGCACTCAACTACAATTGTTTGGACCGTTTTGTGTCGGCCCGTTGATTCTTGCATTCTGGAAACTTCGCGGAGGTTCAGACCGTTTTATCCGCGGCGTCGTTGGGGTCTGCGGGCACTCGTCTGGATGGCGTCGATCTCTGGAGAACGGGCACAACTTGGTATGCGCAACGATCAGGCTCAACAACAGCACTATGAGCTAACGGCAGAAGCATACGACGACGACCCGGGACTCGGGGAGTCTCCGGAGCATGAGCTTGCCCTCTATCTCCTCCTGGCCGTCACAGACAGCGTAAAGGCGGAGTCTCTGCTCGACGTCGGCGCGGGCACCGGGAGAGCCATGCGTTTTCTAGCGCGGCATCGACCAAGTCTCGCGTGCCTCGGCGTTGAGCCTGTCGATGGTCTGAGGGAGGTGGCGCACCACAAGGGCGTTCCGGTGGGCTCTCTAATACCGGCTACAGGCTACCAACTTCCGTTTCGCGACGCCTCATTTGACATCGTGACCGAATTCGGAGTGCTTCATCACGTTAAAAGACCAGAGATAGTCCTCCGAGAGATGCTCCGCGTGGCACGCTACGCGGTGTTTCTTTCAGACTCGAATAATCTGGGTATGGGCAGGTTCGAAGGACGGTTGATCAAGAATTTATGCTTTGGGCTCGGCCTGTGGAGGACTCTCAACTGGGCCCGAACTCGGGGGCGCGGCTACGTCTTCGAGCCGAATGATGGTCTGTGGTACTACTACACTGTGTTTCAGCACTTTCGGGAACTCAAACGCCGGTGTCACAGTGTGCATGTTATAAACACGCGCATGACTTCGAGGACGCCATGGTTTTCGGCCTCACACGTGGTAGTCGTCGCGACAAAACCCGCGATTATAGCCCGCAGCCCGTTCTTCGCTCATTTGAAGTAGTTTTCGCTCCAACGCCAATTATTAGTGAAGCGGCCCGAAGCGAGTTACCGACGGGAAGCGGTGGCGATCAAGACAAGTTGTCTTGCTCCGTCGGGTGCTGTTTTATTGCGTGGTTGCTCCGGCTAGAAGGGCGATATCAAATTGGCGATGTCGTAACCATCCTGACTGAAGTCTCGCCGAAACAAATCTGAAGTGATTCTGGCCAAGGCGGGTACCAAAGAGAAACCTGTGAGAAGCAGTACGGCATGGTGAAAGGCGCGAAAAGTATAAACATCCTTCACGTAATGCAGGGTACCAGTCTTGGGGGCATGGAGCAGGTGACGCTCCAACGGATGATGGCGCTTTCGGCACTGGGTTGTCCTGGGCGGCTGGTTTCCTTAAATTCCATTGGGGACCTTGGGCCGGTATTGGAGAAGAACCGCATTTCTGCTACTGGGCTAGCCTACAGAGGAATCTGGGGGTGGCGAAGCATTCCCTCGATGTGGCAAGCCTTCCGGAGTGATAGCCCAGAGGGGGTAGTGATGAGCGGACACAACGTGGCCGCTATGCTTGCCCTTGGAAACCTGTGCAAGGGGCACCGGGTCTTGTGCATTCACTACCACCGTGCCGGAGTCAAGTCCCGACGGCATTGGCGCCTCATCTACAACTTGGCCTTCGCCAAGTTTAACCAGATTACCTTCCCTTCGGACTTTGTACGGAAGGAAGCCGAAGAGATCTGCCCGGCGGTGCGGACCATCAGTACCACCCTGCGGAATCCTGTTCAGATTCCGGATCTTCCAGACACTGAGGTAAGAGAGAGAGCGCGCGCCGTGTTTGGATTGGGACCGGGAGTGCCCGTCATCGGAAACGCTGGTTGGTTGATCCCGCGCAAACGGTGGGATGTGTTTCTGCGGGTCGCTCAGCGTGTGGTCGGCGAAATTCCTGAGGCCGTTTTTCTGATTGCCGGGGACGGTCCGCAACGTAATGAGTTGATGCGACTGGCAGAGGAGTTGCAGATTGCGGGTAATGTGCGATGGCTGGGCTGGCAGCGAGAGCTCCGTGGCTTTTACAGCGCTGTCGACATCCTGCTGTTCAATTCGGACTGGGATGCGATGGGGCATACGGCCGTTGAAGCAATGAGCTATGGGGTACCCGTTGTTGCTTCTGTCGTGCATGGCGGGCTCAAGGAACTTATTGATGGCGACGCCGTAGGGTATATCACGGAAGAACACGATCTTGACTGGCTTGCGGATAAAGCGCTGCACCTCCTTACTGATCCGGCTGTGCGACGTGCTATCGGCGCGCGGGCGCGCGAACGGATGGCATGTGTTTGCTCTCCAGAGCGTGATGCCGCCAAGATCATCGGGCTTCTAGACCTGGATGAGGTGGAGTGATGCGGGCATCCGAAGGTGAAGATGGCTAAGCAAGCACAGGTCGACGGTTGGAAACTGGCTGTCATCTGGAACAACTTCGGACCATATCATTACGCGCGAATCCGTGGGTTGGCCGAGCGGTTCTCCGTGGACGCAATCCGGCTTGCGACCTTTTCGACACAGCACCCTTGGCCAGCCGAGGTCGACTTATGTGGGGCGAGAATAATGTCGCTTCGGGAAGGGGCTTTGCAGGACCAGTCTAAGTTGGGCCTTGGGTTCGACTTGTGGCGTGCTTTGGGGAAGCTCGGACCTGACGTAGTCCTTGTCCCCGGATATTCCAGTTTTGCCGCATTGGTGGCGGCGGTCTGGGCAAGAACTCACAGTGCAGTTTCAATAATGATGAGCGAGTCGAATCACGATGATCACGTGCGGAACCCTGCCAAGGAGAGTCTGAAGCGGCGCTTGGTTCGGGCGTTATTCGACGCCGCAGTTGTTGGTGGGGTCCGCGCCGGAGCATACGCAGAATCACTACTAGGACTGCCGAGTGAGCACATAGCATACGGCGTTGACGTTGTCGATAACGAGTTCTTCCGCATCCATGCCGAGCGGCTGCGGGCGGTGGCTTCAGCCAAGGACAACGGATTGCCTCTGAAGTACTTCGTCTGCGTCGCGAGGCTGTCACCTGAGAAGAACCTAGCAGAGTTGATTCGCGCATTTGCTGCCTACCGCTTGGCTGGCGGCACATGGGATCTGATTATTGTTGGGCGGGGTTCTCTTGAAGAGGAGTTGCGTAGCCTGGCAATACAAACCGGGGTACAGTCCCAAGTCCATTTCGCGGGATTCAAGAACGGAATTGATCTGATTGTAATGTACGCGTTCGCTACGTGCTTCGTGTTGGCGAGTACTCGAGAACCTTGGGGTTTGGTAGTTAACGAGGCGATGGCGTCACACTTGCCGGTGATTGTATCTAGTCGCTGTGGTTGTGTGGATAATTTGGTAGAACACGGCGTGAATGGATTTGTCTTTGATCCGTTATCAACGGATGAACTATGCTGTTGCCTGCTGCAGATGGAGGCGATGCCGGAGGCGGACCGCGAGGCCATGGGGCGAAGGTCTGAGGCGATTATCTCCAGGTATACCCCCCAAGAGTGTGCGAACGAGATCGCTCGGCTGCTCTTGAGGATTGGTTCGCCCGATCACCGAAAGGCTGCAACGGATTGAAGGCTGCCTTGAACATTCTCTGTCATCTTGACTCCAGGTTCGGTGGCTTGAGTTCCACCGTCCCGGGCTTGGCACGGGCCACAGCGAGCAACGGACGCTACTCGGGAAACCTGCTTGCCCTTGTCCGGGAAGACGAGATCGTGCCTGAGGCGGAGACTGGCGTCAATGTCAAGACCTTTCCCCTTGAGTTTTGGCGCGGAATCGGTGATCTGCGTCTGGCGGCGTGGATGCGTCCGCTTATCGAGAACGCGGACGTGGTCCATGTCCATGGAATATGGCGCCAGCATTGCGCCATCGCAACCCGAATGGCTGCATGCTGCAAGACACCGCTGGTTGTGTCGGCGCATGGGATGCTGCAGCCTTCGGCGCTACATATCAAGCACCTGAAGAAAGCGATCTACTCGGCCCTGATTGAAAGGGGGAGCTTTCGCCGAGCCGGATGCATGCGGGCTTTGACGCGGTTTGAGGCGGAGGAGTTTCGAGGATTCGGCCTCAGAAACCATGTGGCTGTCATCCCGAACGGGATCGAGATTCCGACAACGCTGAATGCGGATTGTTTCTACGAAAAGTTCCCAGAGTTGCGGGACCGGCGATTGGTTCTATTCCTGGGCCGGCTTCATTTTGCAAAGGGGTTGGACATCCTCTGCCAGTCGTGGGCACGGGTGTTCCGAGAGTTTCGTGACTGGCACCTCGTAGTCGTTGGTCCTGATGATGGGAATACGAAGCGCTCGATTCAGGCACTGGTTAGCGAATTGGGCATGGACAATGCGGTTACCTTTGCGGGAATACTGAGAGGAGATTTGAAGTGGGGCGCCCTCGCCGCATCACAGCTCTTCGTTCTGCCATCGCAGTTTGAGGGTTTCAGTACGTCAATCTTGGAGGCCATGGGAGTCGGGCTGCCCGTAATCATCACCCGGCAGTGCCATTTCCCAGAAGTGGCGGATAGAGAATGTGGGTGGGTGATTGAGCGGGACGTGGAAGGACTGACGTGCACCTTACGGGAAGCCCTCAGCCTCTCAGAGTCGGCGGCGCGCCAACTTGGGGCGAATGGCGCTGCGTTGGTGAGGACCAAGTACAGTTGGCGGAACATTGGAGAGCAGATGGCCGATGTGTACGATTGGTTGTTAGGCGGCAATAGGCCTGACAGTGTGGAGTTTGTGTGAATTCAATGGATACTGGAATAGCACTTTACATAAGTGAAGATCGTACGCCAGGTGCTGGAATTTAGATGAGTGAACGCTGGGCGGGGGCGCGCCACCCTCCTGCGTTCTCACAGCGTAGAGGGTACTTCAGAACTGAGGAGACGATTGCTGACGGGAAGCAGGCTAGTCATCACAGGCGGCACCGGTACGTTCGGTAATGCCGTACTTCGGAGATACTTGCGCGCAGGCATCGGCGAAATCCGCGTCTTCAGCCGCGACGAGAAGAAGCAGGACGACATGCGGAATGCGCTCGGCACAGCGCCAGTAAAGTTCTACCTCGGCGATGTCCGCGATTCCAGTAGTCTGGTCGCGCCCATGCAGGGTGCGGATTATGTCTTTCACGCGGCCGCTCTCAAGCAGGTGCCATCCTGCGAGTTCTTTCCGCTGGAGGCCGTCCGCACGAACGTATTCGGGGCCGAGAATGTGATGAACGCCGCGCTCGCTGCCGGCGTCAAGAAACTGATCGTGCTCAGCACAGACAAAGCGGTCTACCCGGTAAACGCGATGGGGCTTTCGAAGGCCCTGATGGAGAAGTTGATGATCGCGAAGGCCCGGCAACACTGTGATGACGGCGGTACCGTGTTCTGCGGAACTCGCTACGGCAACGTCATGGGGTCCAGGGGTTCGGTTATCCCCTTGTTCATCTCACAGATCCTCGCCGGAAAGCCGATGACGGTGACCGATCCTAAGATGACCCGGTTCATGATGAGCATCGACGACGCGGTGGATCTGGTGATGTACGCCTTTGAGCACGGCGCGCCTGGGGACGTCTTCGTCCAAAAAGCCCCTGGGGCGACCATCGAAACCCTGGCATTGGCGCTGAAACAGATATTCGATTCCACCAGCGAAATTCGAGTTATTGGGACTCGGCACGGCGAAAAGCGATACGAGACGCTGCTCAACAGGGCGGAGTTGGCGCGGACGGAGGACTTCGGCGAATACTATAGAGTGCCGGCGGACATGCGCGACCTGGAATACTCCAGGTTTTTCACGGAAGGCCAGAAGTCGGTTTCCGAAGCGGGCGAGTACAACTCGAATAACACGAACCAACTCTCAATCGAAAGCATGGTGGAGTTGCTGTTGAAACTGGAAATCGTACAAGAAGCGCTTCGGTCCGGCTTGGTGACCGCATGAAGCGTGTCGTTGTTACAGGATCGGCGGGATTCCTCGGCCGAAACCTCACCGCCCAACTGTGGACCCTCAATGGACTTCAGGTGGCCAGCATCGACGTTCACACGTCCGAGGTCGACTGGCTGGCGGCGCTGGACCAGTGTGACGTGGTCTTTCATCTGGCTGGCGTGAATCGGCCAAACGATCCGGCGGAGTTCCGTAAAGTGAACCGCGATCTGACAGGCCAGATGTGCGACAGGTTTCGAGAATTGGGGAGAGCGCCAACTGTCGTCTTTAGTTCTTCCATCCAGGCTGATCTGGACAATCCGTATGGCGTAAGCAAACGTGAAGCTGAAGAGGTCCTACTCGGTTTTGGAGCCGAGACCGGAGCGGTTATTCGGATCTACCGGTTGAAGAACGTTTTTGGGAAATGGTGCAGGCCAAACTACAACTCGGTGATCGCGACGTTCTGCCACAACATTGCGCACGATATGCCAATTCAGATTTCCGACCCGGGTCGAGAACTGGAGCTGATGTATGTGGATGACGTTGTGGAGGCCTTCCTGGCGGAACTGCCGGTGCGCGCGGAGTCAAACGGCAACCGCGACATCCCTTCAACCAGGATCACGGTCGGTGATCTGGCCAGCCGCATACAGTCGTTCCACGACATGCGCACCAACCTGCTCACTCCCGATTTCGCAGTCCGGTTCAACCAACAGCTTTACGCAACGTACCTCTCCTACGTGCCGGATGAGGCGCGAGGGCAGCATCTTCAGATCAAGTCGGACCTGCGTGGTGGATTGGTCGAGTTTATCAAGTCGGACCACTTCGGCCAGATCTTCATTTCGCGAACTAGGCCCGGCATCACGCGCGGGAACCATTACCACCACACGAAGGCCGAGAAGTTCTTCATCGTCGAAGGTGAAGGCGTCGTCCGCCTGCGCCAGATCGAGAGCGCCGAGGTAGTGGAGTACAGGGTGCGCGGCGAGGACTTCCAGGTGATAGACATTCCGCCGGGCTACACACACTCCATCGAGAACGTCGGTGCGGGCGAGATGGTGACGCTATTCTGGGCCAGCGAGATCTTCGATCCGGACCGGCCGGATACCTACTTCTTGCCGGTATTGGCGCCGGCCGAAAGCCCGGTTCCTGTTACGGCATGAGAGTCGCTACGGTTGTAGGAACCCGCCCGGAGATCATCCGGCTTTCCCGCGTCATCGCGGCGCTGGACCGGTACATGGATCACGTTCTGATCCATACCGGTCAGAACTACGACTTCGAGCTGAACGAGATCTTCTTTGAAGACCTGGAGATACGAAGACCGGATCACTTCCTGGAAGCGGCCGGCAAATCCGCCGCGGAGACCATCGGCAACGTAATCGCGAAGAGCGACGAGGTGTTCGGAAAGGTTCAGCCAGACGCCATGCTCGTGCTGGGCGATACGAACAGTTGTCTGGCCGTGATCGCGGCGAAGCGTCGCAAAATCCCGGTTTTCCATATGGAAGCCGGAAACCGCTGCTTCGATGAACGCGTGCCGGAGGAAATCAACCGCAAAATCGTCGACCACATCAGCGATATCAACATGCCGTACAGTGACATCTCGCGGGGGTACCTGCTGCGAGAGGGTATCCCGCCGGATCGCATCATCAAGACGGGTACCCCGATGTTTGAGGTGCTGCATCATTACCTGCCAAAGATCCAGGCATCCACTGTGCTCGCGCGACTCGGGCTCAGCCCCGGTCAGTACTTCGTCATTAGCACGCACCGCGAGGAGAACATCGACTCGCCCGAGCATGCGCGCAAACTGGTGCGCGTCTTATGTGAACTAGCCACCCAATACGCCCTGCGGATTATCTTCTCCACGCATCCGCGGACGCGCAAGAGGCTGGAATCCATGGGCGCCGAACTGCCGGCCGAAGTGGAGTTGGTGAAACCACTCGGGTTCAGCGACTACGTGCATCTACAGATGAACGCCAAAGCGGCGCTGTCCGACAGCGGAACCATCACCGAGGAATCGTCAATCCTGAATTTTCCGGCACTCAACATCCGCGACGCGCACGAGCGCCCGGAGGGGATGGAAGAGGCCACTGTGATGATGACCGGGATGGAGTGGGACCGCGTGTCGGAAGGCCTCCATATCCTGGAACACCAAAGCCGCGGAGACCAGCGGACCTTGAGAATCGTTGAAGACTATAGCGCACCGAACGTTTCCGAGAAGGTTGTGCGCGTGATCCAGAGCTACACGGATTACGTGAACCGGGTGGTATGGCACAAGACCTGACCCTTACCAGGGCCGGAGTGCAGTGATATGGCCAGTATCCTCATCCATTCGCTCATCTTTGCGCCGGACGGAGTCTCCACTGCCTATCTCTATACCGATCTCGCCAAAGAGCTGAGAAAACTTGGCCACTCCGTCGAGGTCCTGACTACGACGCCCCACTATAACCAAGTTGAGGAGGAGCTTCGCAGACAGCCGCTGTCCAAAATCGCTCCCGGTTTCTATAAGAGCTCATGCTCTGGAATCAGCGTATGGCACGTTTCGCTCGGCAAGAGAACGTCCGACGCTCGGGCGCGCACGCTCGACTATCTTCGCTTCCATCTGCTGTCTCTACTCTGGTCGTTGTTCCGCCACGCGCAATACGATGTCGTTCTAGCGCCCTCTCCTCCGCTATCAATTGGAGTCATAGCTTGGCTCCTCTCCCGGCGTTACGGCGGCCGCTGCGTCTACAACGTCCAAGAGCTTTACCCGGATATTGCAATCAACCACGGGCTGATCAAAAACCCCAGAGCGATCGCGGCGTTCCGCGCGCTCGAATGGTTCGTGTATCGTAGATCCGATGCGATTGTGACCATCGGAGAGCGATTCACCGCGGTGGTTTCCGATCGTGCTGGGGCTAGTGAACGGATCACGACCATCCCCAATTTCGTCGACACGGAATTCTACCGGCCTCTGCCCCGCGACAACTCCTTTTCGCGCGCATATGGCCTTCTCGACAAATTCGTCGTCTCCTATGCGGGCAACATCGGGATTGCTCAAGACTGGGGGCCACTCATCGTTGCAGCCCGACAGCTAGCGGATCGCCCCATCCAGTTCGTCATCGCCGGTGAGGGCACCCGAAGTACGTGGCTTCGGGAGCAGATTCGGCAACTGAATTTGAGCAATGTTCTGCTGCTGCCCTATCAGGCTCGCGAAACCATACCCCTGATGAACGCTGCCTCCGACGTGACTACGATCTCAATGAGCCCGTCCGGCGGTCGAGATGGTTTTCCCTCGAAAATCTACACCACGCTCGCGTGTGCTAAACCGAGCATAATCAGCGCGGAGGAGGACTGCGAACTGTGCGCCATTGTTCGCGATTCCCGATGTGGCTGGACCGTTCCCGTCGGCGATTCCGATGCCTACACGAATGCCATACTCACCGCAATGGGGCAGCGGGAGATCCTGCATGAGATGGGGCTCCGCGGGCGCGAATACGTAGAACAGAGATTCTCATTGAAAACGGTCGCCAAGCGCTATGACGTGCTGATCCGGCAACTTACGGCGCACAAAGTACACGACCAACAGGCCAGTTCACGCGTAAGCCAACACGGCTCGTAAGTACGAATGGGCATAACGACGCAACGAATACTGGTGACCGGGGCGGACGGCTTTGTCGGCAAAGCCGTGTGCCGCAGGTTGCTCGCGGCTGGCTCCACGCCGCGCGCGGGCCTCTGGAATGCCGAACTGTGGCCGGCGCTGCAAGCGGCGACGCCTGGGCTGGGTGAATTTGCGGTGATCGGCGATCTGGGCGCAAACCCGAACCTCCCTGCTGCCATCGAGGATGTATCGGTCGTGGTGCATCTGGCTGCCCGCGTTCACGTCATGCGCGACAACGCCGTCGATCCCCTGTACGAGTTCCGGAGGGTGAACGTCGCCGGTACTGCGGCTCTGGCCCGCGCTGCTGCGGCGCAGGGTGTGCGCCGCTTCGTGTTTGTAAGCACGGCAAAGGTGAACGGCGAGTCAACGTCCGGGAGACCATTTGCCGAAGGAGACCCGCCCGCCCCTCAGGATCCCTACGCCGTCTCCAAGTGGGAGGCCGAGGAAACGCTACGTTCCGTCGCCGCGGAAACCGGACTCGAAGTCGCGATCATTCGACCGCCGATCGTGTATGGTCCCGGAGTGCGCGCAAATTTCCTGCGCTTGCTGCGCCTGGTGGAGCGGGGGCTCCCGCTTCCGCTGCCCAACACCCAAAACCGGCGGAGCATGATCGGAATCGAGAACCTCGCGGATTGTCTGGTACGCTGTGTCAGCCATCCTGGAGCCGCCAACCAGACCTTCATGGTCAGTGATGGCCAGGATGTCTCAACGCGCGAACTGGTCGCCCGGCTGGCGTCAGCCCTTGGGCGGTCCACCCGGTTCCTGCCGGTCCCAAAGCTTGCCCTGCGCCTCGCTGCCCGGCTCGTCGGAAGAGAGTCTACCATCAATCGGCTGTTGGGGTCGCTTGAGATCGACTCCGGAAAGATCCGGCGAACGCTCGAATGGAATCCTCCGGTCACGCTCGATAGCGGGCTGGAGGCCACTGCTCGCTGGTATCTCCAATCCTCCCGCAAGTCCGCGTGACCGAAAAAGCCCCGTGCTCACAATCGTATTCGCCTTCCTGGCCTCAGCGTCGCTCACTGCGCTGGTGCGCCGTTACCTTCTCAGGCGAAAGGTCCTGGACATTCCGAATGGTCGGAGTTCTCACTCCCTGCCCACCCCGCGGGGCGGCGGCCTCAGCATCGTGGTTGTGTTTCTCGGGATCGTTCTCCGGTTTGCGCACAGAGGTGCCATCTCCGCCAGCTTGGGGTCAGCTCTTATCTGGGGCGGGCTGGCGGTCGCCGGCGTGGGTTTCCTCGACGACCATTTCCCCATACCGGCCCGCGTTCGCCTGCTGGTTCACTTCGCGGCTGCTGGTTGGGCTTTATGGAAGCTCAATGGGATGGGACCCCTGCACCTGGGCTGGATCATATGGAATTGGGGTTGGGTCGGCCAACTTGTTGCGCTCGTCGGCTTGGTCTGGATGATCAATCTCTATAACTTCATGGACGGCATAGACGGCATTGCCGGCGTCGAAGCTGTCTGCGCAAGCGGGCTGGGCGGTCTACTCCTGGCGTGGAGCGGACTAGGAGGCTTGGCGGAGTGCGCACTGGTGCTTGCAGCAGCCAGCGCTGGTTTTCTGGTATGGAACTGGCCACCGGCTAGGATTTTTATGGGCGACGTGGGCAGTGGATTCCTGGGATTTGTGTTCGGCGTACTGGCCATTGCGAGCGCCAAAGAACGACCGTGGATGCTCTGGCCCTGGCTGATTCTGCTGTCAATCTTCATTGTTGATTCCATAGTGACGCTGTTGCGGCGCCTGCTCACAGGGGCGCGGTGGTACCAGGCGCATTGCAGTCACGCCTATCAGCACGCCGCCCGGCGGTGGGGAAGCCATTCGAAAGTGACGTTAACGATTGCGGCGGTCAACGTGGCTTGGCTGTTCCCGCTTGCGTACGGGGCGTGTGTTTGGCCAGCGGCCGCACCTCTGTTCGCCGTGGTTGCCTTGGCCCCGTTGGTCTATACGGCGTTTCGCTATGACGCCGGGCAGGACACATCTGCCACAGAAGCCGTCTGTTCCGAAGCCCAAGCTCGTGTGGCCGTCGACTCAGAGGTTTAGCAGGAAAAGATCATGCATGAGGCGCAGGCATTCATCAAAGGCTTGAAAAAAATGCACCGGCTGGCCGTGTGGACGGTGCAGATCGGGACCTTCGCGATGGCGGGGGTGCTGGCGTTTCTGCTGCGGTTCGACTTCGGCCTGCCGCACGCGTATCTGCGGCATCTGGCTTTTGCGCTCCCCATCTGGATCGTGGTCAAGAGCGTCGTGTTCCGTTTCGCCAGGCTGGACCGGGGCTGGTGGCGGTATGTATCGACGGCCGATCTGCTGCGGATCGTTCTCGGCAACGTCGTCGGCTCCGCCGTGAGCTGCCTTGCCATCCTCGCCATTGCTCCGCGGGGATTCCCGCGATCCATCTACGTGCTGGATCTGATGATCTGTTTCCTAGCCACGGCAGGACTCCGTGTGGCGGTGCGCCTGATGACGGAAGCCGCCGCCCAGGTGAAGAGCACTGCGGAAAAGAACACCTTGATCTACGGCGCGGGTGACGCAGGCGTCACTCTGCTCAGGGAGATTCAGAAGAATCCGAAGCTGCTGTACCGGGTGCGGGGATTCCTGGACGACCGGACGGACAAGAAGGGCGTACACATTCTTGGAGTGTCGGTGCTCGGGGGAGGCGATGAGGCAGCGCTGCTGGCAACGAAGCACAACATCGACATCATTCTGATCGCGATCCCTTCGGCCACGGGCACCGAGATGACCCGGATTCTGGGGCGCTGTCACGCGTGTGGCGTGGAGTGCAAGACCGTGCCTGGGCTTGGGGATGTGATTGAGGAGCGCGGGTTGGCGGGGCAAATCCGCGACGTCGCCGTCGAAGACCTCCTCGGCCGGATGCCCGTGCGCCTGGAAGAAGGCAAGATTCGCGCCAGCCTCGAAGGCAAAGTGGTTATGGTTACGGGCGCGGCTGGGTCCATCGGCTCCGAACTGTGCAGACAGATTGCACGCTTCCACCCCGCCGGGATTGTGGGATTCGAAATCGCGGAATCGCCGCTGTTCGAGATCGACCGGGAGATGCGGCAGGCGTTCCCGCAGACGCCCTTTTACCCCGAGATCGGCAGCATCCAGAACCGCGCGCGCCTCGACGAAGTCCTGCGCCTATACAGGCCGTCGGTCATCTATCACGCTGCTGCGTACAAGCACGTCCCACTCATGGAGGCCCACATCTTTGAGGCCATCGAGAACAACGTCTTCGGGACATACAACGTGGCCGTAGCAGCGGCGGAGCACGGAGTCGAAGACTTCGTCATGATCTCCTCCGATAAAGCTGTCCGGCCTACCAACATCATGGGCGCCACCAAGCGCACCGCCGAGCTGCTGCTTCTGGGCCTGCAGAACGGCCGGACCAAGTACGCGGCCGTGCGCTTCGGCAACGTGCTCGGCTCCAACGGCAGCGTCATCCCCATCTTCAAGAAGCAGATCGCGGCCGGCGGTCCGGTCACCGTGACGCATCCCGACATGCGTCGCTTCTTCATGACCATCCCCGAAGCCTGCCAGCTCGTGCTGCAAGCCGCAGTCATTGCAGAGGGCGGCCAGATCTGCGTCCTGGACATGGGCGAGCCCGTTAAAATCGTCGACTTGGCTCGAAACCTGATCCTCCTGTCGGGGCTGAAGCCGGATGAAGACATCAAAATCCAGTTCACCGGCATGCGCCCCGGCGAAAAGCTGTACGAAGAGTTGAGCACCATGCTTGAGGACACTGTCCCCACCGCCCATGAGAAGATCCGCATCTTTGTAGGTAACGGCATCCCGGCGGGTGACATGGTGGCGTGGATCAATTACCTGCGGGAGATCTGCGAAACCCGCGATGCCGGCCGGCTGGTGGTAGCGCTGAAAGAGATCGTGCTCGATTACAGCCCAAGCACGCACCTGTTGAAACGTGTCATAGAGCCTCGGGAAAGCCGGCGCGCCGGCGCGGCAGCAGCTTCTTGATCTCGGATGAGCGGCGAGGCGGGGCGTCTATTATCAATAGCTTACGGGACGGTCCTGGCGGGATCTC